>PPYF01370157.1_pt1 | contig 236059 bp, 228 predicted proteins | sample 1559871 | NCBI WGS metagenome assembly PPYF01 (sample SAMN08240021, study PRJNA423297) | Human gut metagenome, whole genome shotgun sequencing project. | reverse complement strand
ACCAGTGACATACGGATTAACAGTCCGCCGTTCTACCGACTGAACTATGGAGGAAGCGAGTTCTCGTGAGAACGAGGCGAATAATAGCTATCCTCGCTCACCTTGTAAAGTAAAAAAATGAAAAAAATAACTGTTTGCTCAAGAGTGCATCAGATTGTTTCTTTTTTGACAAAAATGTATAAAAAATAAATGGTTATCAATAGAAATAATATTCGAAATTACATTTCTACTCGCTGAAATGTGTCTTACATTGGAAAGAAAAGATAAAGCGTTTTTTTAAAAGAAAGTTTTTCATACTGTTTAGTTATACAATCTGACGAATTCAAAGACTAATTGAAGATCCCGAGACGATGGATACTACGAATTTATCAGTACCGATGGTATTAGAGTTTGAGCAATTTAAAAAAACACTTCTTCTATATACAAAAGATAAAGAAGGGGGATGGGATACCTCTGTTTCTGGTTTAGCGTTATGTCGATATACTTCTATTACAGAGTCTGAAGGCTGGATGTATGAACCCAGTTTGGCTATTGCTGCACAAGGTGCAAAGCAAATAACGATAGGGCTAGAGACAAACTGTTATCGTCCTATGAATATGCTTTTAACATCATCAGATATACCTACTTTTGCTAAAGTCTGTGAAGCGTCAAAAGAAACGCCTTTTTTAGCAATGTTGCTAAAATTAGACCTCACTCTATTACCTGAACTGCTGGCTGAAAATAAGTTTGAATTACTACAAGAAAATAACGAGATCAGCGCTCAACAAATTGTTCAAGCAACCGCACCAATTTTACAAGCAGTAACAAGACTTATAAAACTAATAGATACACCAGAAGATGCACCTTTTATTGCTCCTTTGATCCAAAAAGAGATCCTTTATTACTTATTAAGATCGAATGATGGTGCGCGTCAGCAACTATTAGCATCACAACATCCTCAGTGTCGGCAAATTAGTCATGCGCTTGATTGGATTAAACAACATTATCACGAAACGATTCGGATTGAAGATCTTACAACGTTAGTGGGTATGAGCACCTCATCATTTCATTTTCACTTTAAAAACCGAACTGGCATGACGCCCTTGCAATATCAAAAGTGGTTACGGCTGAATGAAGCAAGAAGGATCATGCTGATTGAAATGAGTGATGTTTCTAAAGCAGCATTTATCGTCGGTTATGAAAGCCCCTCACAATTTAGCCGTGAATATCATCGATTATTTGGTTTATCGCCCTTAAAAGATATTCAATGATTAAAAGAATCAGAAACTGAAACGGTATCTTTGGATTATTAGGCAAGAATAATGGAGAAATGAGTTAAAGCAGTGATGAGTAATTGCGTTACAGTTTGCTTATTAAACATGTGTATACAAGGAGTTTAGAAGTGACTAACGTTTTTATTATTAATGCTGCAAAAGAGTTTGATGGTTCTGAAGGGAAACTCAACGATCATTTAACGCAAGTCGCCACAGATTTGTTGTCTTCGCATCAGATAAATGTGCAATCAACACGCATTGATGATGGTTATGATAATAACGAAGAAGTTGATAAATACTTATGGGCCGATGTCATTATTTATCAAATGCCAGCATGGTGGATGGAAGGCCCTTGGATCTTAAAAAAATACATTGATGATGTATTTAGTGCTGGGTACGGCAAAATGTATATTGATGATGGTCGTACACGAAAAGATCCTTCGAAAAAATATGGTTCAGGTGGATTATTACAAGGCAAAAAGTATCTTCTTTCTGTAACTTGGAATGCGCCTTTTGAATCTTTTGAAGAACAAGAACAGTTCTTTGAAGGAAAAGGGATTGATGCTGTCTATTTTCCATTCCATAAAGCGAACCAATTTTTAGGTATGGAAGGATTAAAAACCTTCGGAATGTTTGATGTGGTGAAAACCAGTGACATACGGATTAACAGTCCGCCGTTCTACCGACTGAACTATGGAGGAAGCGAGTTCTCGTGAGAACGAGGCGCATAATAACGATGATATATCAGAGTGTCAACGTTAAAAGTGGATTAAATATCTGTTTGGTTGGTTTATCAACAAAGTGGCTAAATAATAGAAGTTATTCTCCGTGTTTTTGTGTGTAACACGGAGAATCAATTAAGTTTGAGGGGATAATTGTGATGCTGAAATTGATTGTTGTACGGGATCAAATGCCATCAGGTACACATCGTAAAAATGAATTTCTTGTTTTTTACTAATAATCTCGCGAATGTCTTCTTTTATTTGTTTAGATATTGCAGGGTGCTGGTGGATCTCATTTATGGCTTCATCAGAGAGTTTTTCAAAGGTATACCATTCACCGTTATAGCAAACTCTCAAATCGAGAACACCAATATCTTCAAATTTATAGATAGGTTTTATATCAAATAACAAGATACCTGCCATAACTAAGAACATCACAGTAAAGAGAACGAGCGAGATAACACCAAAGTAAGGTGAATAAATTAATAACGCAGCGAGCAATATATAAGAGAGAACCATGCTGATACATAACCAGATATGGTTTTTTAAAAACTGACTATTAAAATGTGGTTTCCCGTCTCTTTTTTCTGCTGTATTGATCCGGTCTAAATCACGCTCTAAGATTTCTTTTAATACATTCATTGTAAACACCTTAAGAGATGAATGTTGCAAACTTGTTTCTTATTACTAGATTATCACGGGGACAAGATAAGCGGGTAGAACAGTTTTTTTAAATTCTGGTATTAACTGTTATTGTTAGACCATTAAGAATATTCTTAGTCATTGTTAATAATAGAGATAAAATATCAAATAAATTTTATACACAGTGATAAAAATAGAGGAAGAATTGTATTTTTAATGTGCAATTCGCATTTTTTTAATCTTTAGACGCATAAAACTATTGCTATTAAACTTGTCTCATGCGTTAATGAGTAAGGCCTCAATACAGACCTGATTTATGATTGACATTCTAAGTTAATGAGTTTTAAACAGCATCGCTTTTTGACCGTTTTCTTCATGTGTGCCCATAAGTTATAGGTAGTTCAGGCCAGTAGATGCCGAGAAGGCAACGTTTTATTGATATATAGGAAAGTCACATGTCTGACAAAATGAAAGGTCAAGTTAAGTGGTTCAACGAGTCTAAAGGCTTTGGTTTTATTACTCCAGCAGACGGAAGCAAAGACGTATTCGTTCACTTTTCTGCCATTCAAGGTAACGGTTTCAAAACTCTGGCTGAAGGTCAGAACGTAGAATTCACAATTGAAAACGGTGCAAAAGGTCCAGCAGCTGCTAACGTAACAGCTCTGTAATTTAAAGCCTTTTAAAAATTTTCTTCAAGCCTGTCACCTTATGGTGGCAGGCTTTTTCTTTATGGGTAAAATAAAGAAAAAGAGAATGATAATATTTATCAGGAGAGAAAATGCAGGTTAATGATAACGTTGTTGTGAAAACTGATGGTATTGACGATCGTGAAGGAACTATCCTACTTATCGAAGAATTTAATGAAGGCATAATGTATTTAGTATCACTCCCTGAATATCCAAAAGGAATTTGGTTTTTTAATGAAAAAGAGGGCGGTGAAGGAACATTTGTTAGACCAATACAGCAAAAGTGACTGACGTTTAGGTACGGTTCATTTACATTTTCAAATCAGCTACTTATACTTTTACCAAATTTTAGTTAGGAGAAAACACAGTGGAGACAGAAAGTTGTAGGTTAATGATAACTCCATTAACTGAGAATAATGTTATTCAAAATAATAGGTAAGCTGTTTTCTTCACTAAAACTGCTTACCATTTTGGTGGGCAGTGCATTGTAATATTCCTTTCTTATATATTCCTATTATGCACTTACCCAAATGATTTCCCTTATGCAGCTAACATAAGAAGGGTAACCTCATGTGCTACATTTTTTTCTCTCTATTTCCTCCACCTAAGGCGATGAATTAATTTCAACACTCTGAACTATCAGAGCAAAATTTTCATATCGATTTTAATCATCATGTAGAGGAAATAAACATGACGATGACGCCTTATATTTTAAATCTCGTGATTGCAATGTGCCTTGGTGCCTTGATTGGTGCCGAACGTCAATGGCGACAAAGAATGGCCGGTTTAAGAACAAATGCTTTAGTTGCAACTGGTGCCGCTGTTTTTATTTTAAGTTCAATAGAAACTTCGCCAGATAGCCCAGGTCGGATCGCAGCTCAAGTTGTTTCAGGTATTGGATTTCTTGGTGCTGGTGTGATCATGCGTGAAGGAATGAATATACGTGGACTTAATACAGCCGCAACGCTTTGGTGTTCAGCAGGAATTGGCGTGTTATGTGGTTTAGGTTTATATCAATTGGCAACTATAGCAACACTTCTTATTCTTTGTGCGAATATCTTACTACGAGAAGCAGCTCAGCGGATAAACGCTCAGCCACAACATCAAGCAATAGATATAGAACAACGCTACTCAATACGAATTATTTGTCATGAAGAAGATGAAGTTTTAGTTAGAACACTCATTTTACAAGTAATAAATGGATTACATGTTCGATTACAGTCTTTAAGCAGTGCTGATACATTGATGCCGAGTCAGCTAGAAGTGTGTGCTGAATTGCTAGCAACACCTGCCGAGCAAAAAGAGATAGAAGCGATTGTTTGCAGAGTAAGTTTAGAAAAGAGTGTCAGTGCAATTAATTGGAAGATAGCGGCAGAGCATCCTGCTTGACGGATCTTTTTAAGATAATGTCTTTCTAATCGAGGCGCCCTATATTGAATATAGGGCGCTTTTTTGTCGTATAGAGACTAGATAGATATCAAATTACAAAATTATTTCAAAAAGGAATATGAATATTGATAAAAGTTATAAAGAATATAACTTTGTAATTTGTAAGTAATAGAACTGTCATATTTCAAGCTGTTGTGTAGCCGATAATGTTTATTCGCACCAGCCACATGTCTTGTCTGTTCTTAGTAAACCATTCATTTTTGCCTATCTAAGTCTCAAATTATTAAGAGCATCAACATAATACTTAATTCTAAAACTCGCTTCTCTGATGAGAATAATGCGATCTTAATCATAGGTTACGTATTATTACTGATATATAGAAATAAAATATTTTATTTATGCAATTATTATTTTTGTAACTATTACTTTATGGAATAAAAAATAGAAAAATGTGCTCAAAAAAAACTAATTAAAATGCGCAATAGAGTGGAATATATTCATTTTCGTTTTAATAAAAACAAACATTTTTACCTAAATTGATTAATGTACAATTATTTGTATTGTGGTTAACCCGTATATAATGAGTTATGAATGAAAAATGTTGAACAGAGTTTGGATGTATTTGACGTTATTTCTCATCTTTATTAATCGCTCTTTTTAGACTGATTTGATTTATCTCTGTTTATTTTGTTTTTAATAAACAGGAAAAACTAAAATCAAGTAAGCGATTGCTACCCATAGTTTGCTTATTAAATGAGGTACTTAGGAGTATTGTAGGACAAAAAATCGTTATTAAGGGGCTTAGCGCAGTATAGAATTTTGAGGAAAAAGCGGTGTTTTCCATTGATTATATTGGATTTTTTTTTAATACCTAAATTATACTCTCAAATTATTTCAATGTATTTGGCGAAAATTTTATCAATCTTTTCTATCGTATTTAATTTAAGTGTGATTTTTTGAGTAATATTTTTAATTTAATCAAATTAGACTTTCAAAAAATGAGGAAGAATTCAGGAAAACGGTGAGTTTAGACCGCTACAGTAAAGCTGATGAATTGCTGTGGTATGTTGTTTGTAATCACTAATCAATTATGAATGAAAATCTTTTGAAAAATTGTAGGATTTTTTGTAAAGGTCATGTAGAAAAATTGATACCAATAAGTAATCTTACAATAAGAGTAGAAAAACCACACCACTCTTTCCATTCAATAAAATAATAATTTCAAAATTATATTGTTTATAAATTTGTCAAGGACGTAAATCTTACTTATTACAGAAGGAGAATTATCTTAGTATGAAATAGATGTGTCATTAGTATTTGCTGTGAAAATATATATAAAGGATAATTGTGGCCCCGATCTTTTTCGATTTACCAAAAATGATAAAAAAACTATAAGAGGAACGCTAATTTAAAAAATTGCTGGTATAAAAGGGTGAACAATCATTTCATGTTTGCTTACTAAAAAACGATGTAACTCATTTCAACAGAACTGAAAGCAATACACAAAGTATTTGCATTCACGCCATGAATAATCTCAATTATTACTTTTGAAAAATACGGTTACAATATTTTTCAAAACCTTCATTTTCCAAAAATTTAGAACACATTTGAGATATAGAATACTAAGCTCTGTTATTGGTTTTTAAGACTAATCTAATAAATGAGATATAAGTCTTGATTATTTAGATACATCAATATTTTTATTAGGTTTTGATAGAGAGGAAAAGTCTTTTTAAACGTAAAATTACTCATAAAAAGGGTAATAAGATGAGCCAAATTAGTGGTTAGAATAGAGGAATATTTAGAGATATATTTTAGCGCTTTAAGTAAAGATATACCGATATTTGAATCTTTATACTCTCTAAGCCCATCAACATCAACTTTTGTTAAGTAATGGTGTTGTTACTAAGTCAGCACTTTTGGCTCTGTAATGTCTTGATACTTGTGCTAGCTAGGTTGAAAAAAAGAGGCTCACCGCATGATCAGAGGGAAAGTGAAACAATGCTCATCATTGGTGAGAGTAAAACCAATTACTGCTAGGGGCTGTTTTGGGGCTAAAAGGTAACATTTGATATTCTTTAGTTCACACTAATGCTAATAGAGTAATCAATAAGATGTTATTTTGATCATATTTGTTTTCCTGTCTTTACATTGAAAAAGTTGGTGTGTACAAGTGTTAACTTCAGGTTGCCATATTTGCCATTACAGCCGTTTATTGTGCGGAGATAATGCTGATAACAGGAAAAAACAGAATTTATATTTTGCCTTATTATTTTATGAATTAATTACTTTGTATTGGAGATCTTGGGATCTTTTTTTTATGAAATTGAAATTTATATTTCAAAAAGTGTCTTTTTTTATAAAAAAAGGTGTGCTTATATAAGACATGCTTTATAAGCTTGTTTTTTTCTCTCTTATTTTTTTTATTGGTTATTATATTTTTAATTAATTGTAGATTATTTTATTAATATATATCTATATTCAGTGAAAAATAAGAGAGTTTTAATTTGATTTTTTATATTAATAAATTATGACTTTATTTTATAAAAAAATGCTTGTTTTTTTAAATTTAACTTAAGTTAAATGTTGTATTATTTTTATATTCCATAATTAATTGATAATTAAATTACGGTTTTTTTATTTAATTAGATAAAAAGTATTCTTTTGTTTTTATATTAAACTTGTGGCAGTTTTAAATTTAAATTGTTCAAAAAATACACTGCAATTCATAAATAAAACTTACTTATATGTGGATATTATTTCTCTGTGACTAATTTACAACCAATAAAACTCTTATTAAGAGTTCTGTAATTTAAGTGTTAAATAGCGCTTAATAATCATTAATTAAATTTTATTATTACAGTTGAAACTTTAATAATGTGGAAATAAATATTCAATGGTTTAAGGGTGAAGATGCATAACTAAGAATTTAATTTTATATGACTTATCGTTCTGCTTAATAAATACATCAAATTATCATATTGATTTTAAAGGATAATTTGGTTTGTAAAATAATAAAAAAATTTAGGATAACTATAAATAATTAGAATAGGTTGTTTTTCAAACAAATTGTAAATAAAAAGTGATCATTTCTGAAGGTTTACGTAAATGATGAAAAAAATAATATCTATAGAAATATTTATTAAATTTGGGGAGCTTGTTTAGATAAAGATGAGGAGGAGATATATCAATATATGTTACTGTGATCAAAAAAATCTACAATTGCGGATTTGTCAAATTTTTATGCTGTATTTTTAGGTTTATAAGTTTAATAGATCGTATAAAATAAAAAATTATCATTAATATTTTAATTTGGGTAGATTAGCTTATTAATTTACACCAAGTTTTATTACTTTTATCACTTGAATAGTTAATGAACTAATTCCATAATAATGATTATCTTTTTGTGATGTGACTCACATAGTATTTAAATTAGACTACTTTATCCGTTGAATAACTTAATCGTTAAGGAGTAAAGTTGTCGCGTTAGGATTATTCTTAACGAGCTATATTGGCGAGCATTTAAAGTTTACTTTTAATTTAAATGTTTTTTTCGCTACTTTTGAAAATGACCGTAACTAAGTAATACAAGGTAGTGTTACTACGTGTCATGTTCATAAAATGGGGCCTGGAAATTTAATATTACATTTATATTAATTTCCTCGGGATTTCTCATTAGAGAGATCCTCTTTGTTCAATATAATCGGACGGGATGTAAAGAGATGAGTACGGTTGAATTGCTTAAGCATATTTATGACATAAATTTATCGTATTTGCTTTTAGCGCAAAGGTTAATTAACCAAGAAAAGGCTTCCGCAATGTTTCGGCTTGGGATTAGTGATGCGATGGCGGATGCACTGGCAGAGCTTACATTGCCTCAATTGGTTAAGTTGGCTGAAACAAACCAACTAATCTGTAATTTCCGGTTTGAAGACAGCGAAACAATAGAACAACTCACTAAAGAATCTAGAGTGGATGATTTACAACAAATTCATACTGGTATTCTTCTTTCTTCTAACTTGTTTCGTCAGTTATCGGAGCAAGATACTACTGCGACAAAGAAGCGGGCATAACAATGAGTGAGAAAAGTATCGTCCGAGAAGCGAAAGATATTCGCTTAGCAATGGAATTAATCACCTTGGGTGCCCGCTTGCAAATGCTTGAAAGTGAAACTCAATTAAGTCGGGGGCGTTTAATTAAATTATACAAAGAATTAAGAGGGAGCCCCCCTCCAAAAGGAATGCTGCCATTTTCAACGGATTGGTTTATGACATGGGAACAAAATATCCATTCCTCAATGTTTTATAACGCTTATCGCTTTTTATTAAAAAATGGCGGTTGTGTTGGTGTTGAGGCTGTTGTTAAAGCTTATCGTTTATACTTAGAACAATGTCCACCTGTTAAAGATCAAGAACCTATTTTAGCACTAACAAGAGCATGGACATTAGTACGCTTTGTTGAAAGTGGCATGTTGCAACTTTCTGTTTGTACCAAATGTAATGGTTCATTTATTACACACGCACACCAACCAGCTAGCAATTATGTTTGTAGTCTTTGCCAGCCACCTTCTCGCGCAATAAAAAAACGTAAACTTTCCGCCAATCCTGCCGATATTAACTTACAACTGTTGGATGGTCTTGAACAGTTTGCAATGTGATTCGAGATTGAAAGTTAAATACCAGGTTATAGAGCTTAGTTATCTATAACCTGAGCCGTTTCCTCTTCCCCTCCTATCTCTTGCTGCTATGTTCGCCATTCTCTCTATAACGAAATTAGCTAAAGGGATATCGCGTGTTAGTACTCTTAGGATATATCGTGGTTATGAGCGCCGTCATCGGGGGATATCTTCTCGTCGGTGGTAGTTTAGGCGCATTATACCAGCCAGCCGAATTTATAATCATCTTTGGTGCCGGTATCGGTGCTTTTATTGTAGGTAATAATGGTAGAGCAATTGTATCAACAATGAAGATCCTACCTAAATTACTTCGTAGTACAAATTACAATAAAGCGATGTACATGGATTTAATGGCACTCATGTTTCGTTTATTGTCAAAAGCTCGTCAAAACGGGATGTTGGCATTAGAGAGAGATATCGAAAACCCACAACAAAGTGATATTTTTTCTCAATATCCTCGCATTATGAAAGATGCTTATATGCTCAGTTTTATTACTGATTATATGCGTCTGATGGTGACAGGAAATATGAACCCTTATGAAATTGAATCTCTGATGGATGAAGAGATTGCAACTTTTGAGGAAGAGAGCGAAGTTCCTGCAACAGGTTTATCAGCGATGGGTGATTCACTACCTGCGTTTGGTATCGTTGCTGCGGTTATGGGTGTTGTTAATGCGTTAGGTGCTGCGGATAGACCTGCCGGTGAAATGGGCGTATTAATTGGACATGCAATGGTTGGTACTTTCTTAGGTATTTTATTAGCTTATGGCTTTATTTCACCATTAGCTTCTAGACTCAGACAGCGCTCTAGTCAGCAAATGAAAATGATGGAGTGCATCAAAACAACATTGTTATCTAGCATGAATGGATATGCGCCACAGATAGCGGTTGAATTTGGACGTAAAACCCTCTTTCTGGCAGACAGACCTTCTTTTATTGAATTGGAAGAACATGTACGTCAGGTACGGACACCTATGCAGGCAAATCCTGATGCAATGAAAGAAGAGTAATTATGAAGAGTAATTCACAGATCATTCGAGTTAAAAAGCGAGGGAGAAAGCAACACAATGCTCATGGTGGTGCATGGAAGATAGCTTATGCTGACTTTATGACCGCAATGATGGCTTTCTTTCTGGTAATGTGGTTACTTTCAATCTCTAGCCCACAAGAATTAACTCGTGTAGCCGAATATTTCCGCACGCCATTAAAAGTCGCTATTGAAAAAGGGCGATTTAGTGGGGATGCAACCAATCCTATTCCTGGAGGAGGGCGTGATCCTGTCTATAACGAAGGTGATATTTTGCCAAAAGGCCAGGAAGATAAACAGCTCAATGAAAAGCAACAATTTCGTCGTTTGAAAGACAGTTTAGAGCAAGTCATTTTAAATGATCCTCGGTTAAAAGATCTGAAACCTCATTTATTAATAGACATGATGGATGAAGGGTTACGAATTCAGATTATAGATAAAGAAAGCCGACCAATGTTTAGAGTTGGTAGTGCCACCGTTGAACCTTATATGAAGGATATTTTGACGGCAATAGCACCTATTTTAAATGACACGCCATACAAAATCAGTTTATCGGGTCATACCGATGATATTCCTTATGCAAGTGGTGCTTTTAAATATAGTAACTGGGAGCTATCGACAGATCGTGCGAATGCCTCTCGTCGAGAGTTAATTGGTGCAGGATTGAGTGAATGGAAAGTGCTACGTGTTGTTGGCATGGCCTCAACTGTTCATTTAGTCAAAGAGGATGGTTTTGCACCTGCTAACCGACGGATCAGTATTTTGGTCTTAACGAAGCAAGCAGAACAAAAAATTGTACAAGAAAATGAGCGGGTTGCACCGACAGTAACAGAGGCTTCAGAAATTGAACCTCTACTTTCAGGGCAAGAAACCCCACAAGAAAAAGCAGGAAATACACAGACGGGTTCGTCTGTGTCTTCTGCATCTGAGCTTCCCGAATCAAAAAAGGAAAATGTTGAAACAGGAGTTTCTGGGGAAAGTTTGCCATCACAATCGACAAATATTACGACAAAGCAGGGAACTGCACCCTAATTTGTTAGTAATCGCGTAAAGGTGAATGAGTAACGATGGATATTACTGAGTTTTATCAAACATTTTTTGATGAAGCAGATGAGTTGTTAGCTGATATGGAACAGCATTTACTGTTACTTGATCCTGCAAATCCAGATCAAGAACAGATGAATGCGATTTTCCGTAGTGCACACTCCATAAAAGGAGGAGCTGCAACATTTGGCTTCGTTAAACTTCAACAGACCACTCATGTGCTTGAAAACTTGCTCGATAGTGCAAGACGTCATGAGATGGCGCTCACCGACGACATTATTAACCTGTTTCTGGAAGCGAAAGATATTATGCAACAGCAATTGGATGCACATAAAAACTCACAAGAACCTGATGAGGAAACATTTAACTATATTTGTGAGAAGTTGCGTCAGCTGGCTCTCGATGTAAAAGAAGAACAATCCGCTCCTCACGTTGAGGCTGTTGCTGGATCTGAAACTTCAGACTCACAGGCCACAATGACTGAAACTCCTGTTTTGTCATCTGACGCTGAAAATGTACAAAGTGAAGCCGTAGAAACCATGGTCGAAGTCGCATCGACGATGGCGGCTGATGGACATTATTATCATCATATTATTTTGTCTGATCTTAAAGAGACAGATATTGATTTAATGCTTGATGAATTAAAACATCTTGGTGAAGTTAGCCAAGTTGAAAAACAGCATCATGGCCTTGAAGCAATATTGAAAACCACTGCAACAGAAGAAGATATCAGCGCTGTACTTTGTTTTGTGATTGAACCTGAACAAATCTCGTTTAAAAAAGTGGCTGTTGCAGAAAAAGCACCAGAAAAAAACACAGTTACAGAAGAAAGTACAACATCTGTTGATGATGCTCATGTTGAAATCCAAGTTGAGCAACCAGCGCCTGTACAAAAAACCGTTGCTGAAAAAGTGACGCCATCGGCAGAACCTGCTAAAGCACCAGCCGCATCGGCAGCACCAGCGAAAAGACCTGTTGCCGCTGCTGCACCGAAAACAGAATCAAGCAGTATTCGTGTTGCCGTTGAAAAAGTTGACCAATTAATCAACTTAGTGGGTGAACTGGTTATCACTCAGTCAATGTTGGCACAGCACAGTGGTAGTCTTGAGCCAGCAATATATAGTGATTTACTAAGTTGTATTGCTCAGTTACAGCGTAATTCTCGTGATTTACAAGAATCTGTTATGTCAATTCGTATGATGCCGATGGAATATGTTTTCAGTCGCTTCCCTCGAGTTGTGCGTGATGTTGCAGGTAAAATGAATAAGAAAGTTGAGCTAAATATGATTGGTAGCTCAACAGAACTTGATAAAAGCTTAATTGAAAAAATTATCGATCCTTTAACTCACTTAGTGCGTAACAGTCTTGATCACGGTATTGAAATGCCAGCCGATCGTGTTGCGGCGGGTAAACCGGAAGCGGGGCAATTAACCCTGTCTGCGGAACATCAAGGCGGTAATATTTGTATTGAAGTGACTGATGATGGTGCTGGATTAAACCGCGAGCGTATTTTGAAAAAAGCGATTTCCTCTGGGCTTGCAGTTTCTGAAAATATGAGCAACGAAGAAGTTGCTATGCTGATTTTTGCACCAGGTTTCTCTACCGCAGAAGTCGTAACAGATGTTTCTGGTCGTGGTGTGGGTATGGATGTTGTAAAACGAAATATCCAAGAGATGGGTGGTCAAATTCAAATCAGTTTTGAAGTGGGTAAAGGAACGCGCATTCGTATTTTACTTCCACTTACATTAGCAATTTTAGATGGTATGTCCGTTAAAGTTCATGACGAAGTCTTTATTTTACCATTAGGAACGGTAGTCAGTTCTTTACAACCGGAAGAAGACGATATTTATCCATTGGCTGGTGATGAGAAATTATTGCAGGTCAGAGGGGAATATTTACCACTGATTGAACTGCATCGTACTTTTAATATTGAAGGCGCTCAAACTGATATTACCCAAGCAATTGCGGTTATCGTTCAGAGTGCTGGACGTCGTTATGCTTTATTGGTAGATCAATTAGTTGGCCAGCATCAAGTTGTTGTTAAAAATATAGAAAGCAATTACCGAAAAGTTCCTGGTATATCTGCTGCAACAATTATGGGCGACGGTAGTGTGGCTTTAATTCTTGATGTACCAGAATTGCAACGTTTAAGTCATACACAAATGACGAATAAGAAAAAGAATACAACTGCAAGCGCAGTCATTTAATAGTGAGGATAAAATAAGATTATGGCTTCGGAACATTTCGAGAAATTATCCGGTGAAACTGTTGGACAAGGATTTCTAATTTTTACGCTGGGCGATGAAGAATATGGAATTGATATTTTAAAGGTTCAAGAAATTCGCGGATATGACCAAGTTACACGTATTGCTAATTCACCTAGCTTTATTAAAGGCGTAACTAATTTACGGGGCGTTATTGTTCCGATAGTTGATCTGCGTATTAAATTTTCACAAGAAAGTGTAACTTATAATGACAATACTGTTGTTATTGTGGTTAACTTATTAAATCGAATTGTAGGAATTGTTGTTGATGGCGTTTCTGATGTTCTTACGCTAAAACCAGAGCAGATCTGCCCCGCGCCAGAGTTTGCGGTCACAATGTCTACTGAGTATTTAACAGGTTTAGGTACTTTAGATGAAAGAATGCTTATTCTTGTGGATATTGAAAAATTACTCAACAGTGAAGAAATGGAATTAGTCGATAGCGCAACAATTCAAGCTAAATAAGTTTTTTATTTTTTAAAAATAATCTAAATACTGTTCCGGTAATTTTGCCGGAATAGCTATTTCTATCTTTTTTATTTTATTAGCGAGTGCTAAAGCATCAAATTAACTTTAAGTAAAATTAAAAGATAAAAAAGAACTAATAATTTCAGTTAAGTTCTATTTTATTATTTATTAACTTATAAGTAGCTATCACCTAGCTGTAATATTTTTCTACTGACGGAAATAACTTTAAAGTTTTTTATACTTATAATTTTAATTAAAAACAGTATTACCACCGCTTTTTAATGGGGCAAAAACATGACTAAGACGAAATGAAACCTATAAAGTTTCTCTTAAGTCTGCCGATAACTTGCTCATTACCATTTATTATAAAAAGGGAAACTATGTTTAGCCGAATGAAAATAGTGACTGGATTATTATCCATTCTTCTGTTGTTTGGTGTTTTGCAATTTGTCTCAGGGGGTGTTTTTTACTCAAATATCGTTGAGACAAGAAATGACCTGAATAAAACACTAACAATACAGGATCAACGTGAGCGTCTAGATGAAAGCTGGGCTAACTTACTACAAGCGCGTAATAATATTAATCGTGCAGCGATTAGTTTTTTATTACAAGATAAAAATCTTAATGTAGATGATTCTCTGTCTGTTGACTATTTGACGGGGCTTGCTCGTAAAAATATGTCTCGTGCAGACGAGAAATTTAAAGAATTTGAAAAGAATATTACCGCTTATCAAGTTCACTCAGAAGATGATGTTCGTAGCTTAAAAGGGCGTTTTATCGAATATTTCTCTGCATTAAACCAACTAGAAATTTTACTTCAAGATAGAAATTTAAAAGACTTTTTTGAGCAACCAACTACGGGTTATCAAGACGCTTTTTATAAAGAATATCTTGCATATGTCATGCGCAATGAGAAATTTAACGAAGAGTTAAATGTGGCACTAGAAGCCTCTCATCAACGTACTGTCATTACTATGGTTGTGTTAGCTATTATCGTTATCTCGGCATTAATTCTATGCTGGTTTGCATTACGTAATGCCTTAATTAGACCATTAAATTCACTTCTATTAAGTATTAAAACCTTCTCTGAAGGTGATTTACGTCCAAATATCGAAGTGAATGGTCGCAATGAAATGAGCTTGTTAGCAAGTGGTTTAAAACATATGCAACAAGAGCTTATTCAAACTGTTCGTGGTGTCTATCAAAGTACGGAAAACATTTATAACAGTACAAGTGAAATTGCTGCTGGAAATAATGACTTATCTGCTCGTACAGAAGAGCAAGTGGCTTCGTTAGAAGAAACTGCTGCAAGTATGGAACAGTTAACGGCGACCGTGAAACAGAACGCGGACAATGCTCGCCAAGCAAGTAACCTTGCTAATGACGCCTCAGATATTGCCCGCCAAGGCGGAAAAGTTGTTGCTAATGTGGTGCAAACGATGCACGACATAGCCGGAAGTTCTCAGAAAATCACCGATATCACTGCTGTTATCGATGGCATTGCATTTCAGACCAATATTTTGGCACTGAATGCGGCTGTTGAAGCTGCAAGAGCCGGTGAGCATGGTCGCGGATTTGCGGTAGTTGCCGGTGAAGTTCGTAACCTTGCACAGAGAAGTGCAGAAGCTGCTAAAGAAATAAAAACACTGATTGAAGATTCTGTAAATCGTACTGAAACGGGTTCTGTACTCGTTGAAAGTGCGGGTGAGACGATGACGCGTATCGTGGATTCAGTAACGCGTGTTACTGACATCATGGGTGAAATCGCTTCTGCATCAGATGAGCAAAGCCGAGGTATTTCACAAGTTGGCCTTGCGGTTTCTGAAATGGATCGTGTCACTCAGCAAAACGCCTCTTTAGTAGAACAATCTGCAGCCGCTGCTGCTGGTCTTGAAGATCAAGCAGTTGCATTAACCCGCTTAGTTTCAATCTTCAAATTACCGGGTCAGGAAGAAAAAACGCTAGAAAGAAAGGAATCGGATGCAACCCCTGTAGTTAAAGCCGCTGCTCCACTTATAAAACCAGGAACCTCAGAAAAGAAAAAGAGCAGCAGTGTTGAAGATCCCGCTAACTGGGAAACTTTCTAACAACAACAAGTGGCTGACAAGCGGTGGCTTTTAACCACCGCTTTAAACGAGGTGAAGGCATGTTTAGGTTTCGCAAATTAAAGATATCCACCAGTCTCTATTTATTACTGATGATGTTTTGCGTTATGCAGGTGATTTCTAGTGGTATTTCGCTAGGGATTGTTCATTTGAATAACGAACAACTCACCAAAGTAGATATAGATACATCTAAGCGAGATGAATTAGGATTAAGTTGGGCATCTTTAATACAAACACGTAATGCGATTAATCGTGTAGCTATTGCAGTGAAAACTGAACAGTCAACGGATTATATTCAATCTATTGAATCAATTGCACTTTCACGTTTGGAAACGGCGAATACTCATTTTCAAAATTTCCTTGCTGAGATAAATAAAGAGGCAATCCCAACAGAAGAAAAAGAAATCGTTGAAGCTGTAAAAAACGATTATCACGTTTTATATGGTGCATTAACTGAATTACATAGCATGTTAAAAAACAATAACTTCCAAGGTTTTTTAGATCAACCAACGGAACGTTATCAAACAGCGATGGAAAATTCATTTAATACCTATATGAATTATGTTCAGAGCGAAATTACTGAATCTATAGAGCAAGGACATCGCTCTTATACTATTGCTATCTTGATGTTTATCGGTGCAATAGCGATGGTTATTGTTGTATCACTCGCCGCTCATCGCTGGCTAAGTTTTAATATCATTAAACCTTTCGCAAGTTTAAGTCATTATTTTAATGATGTTGCTACCGGTAAATTAAATCGTGAAATTCTTGTTTTCACCGATGATGAAATAGGGGATGTATTTAGACGACTACGAGATATGCGTGGTGAGCTCGCGCGTTCTATTCGTACCGTTCGTGATAACAGCCATGCTATGCATTCTGGTATTCAAGAAATTTCCAAAGGAAATACGGATTTATCCTCAAGAACTGAACAACAAGCTGCTTCGTTAGAAGAAACTGCGGCAAGTATGGAAGAGTTAACAGCAACGGTAAAACAAAATGCTGATAACGCCCTGCAAGCGAGTAAGCTCGCAGAATCTGCTTCTGAAACAGCCATACGTGGTGGCCAAATCACGCATAGTGTTGTTGAAACCATGGATGCGATTACACAAAGTTCTCAAAAGATAGGGGCTATTATCAGTGTGATTGATGGTATTGCGTTCCAAACCAATATATTAGCACTTAACGCGGCGGTTGAAGCTGCTCGCGCGGGTGAACAAGGACGTGGATTCTCTGTTGTTGCTGGAGAAGTTCGTAACCTTGCTCAACGTAGTGCTGATGCTGCAAAAGAAATTAAATTGTTGATTGATGAATCTGTTTTACGTGTCTCTCAAGGTTCTCAACTCGTTAATAATGCAGGGCAGACAATGGAGGAACTCGTCACATCAGTAAATAAAGTCACTGAGTTAATGGCAGAAATTGCCTCAGCTTCTGATGAACAAAGCCGAGGTATTCACCAAGTCGCTGATGCAGTCAGTCAGATGGATCAGGTGACACAGCAAAACGCTGCTTTGGTGGAGCAATCAGCATCTGCTGCCGCAGCATTAGAAGATCAGGCTAATAACCTTGTTAATGCTGTATCGGCATTCGAGTTGCCTGACACGGATGAGGATAATAATTCTTCATCCCTAGAAGGTAATGGGTTGAAAAAAGCAGATAAAAAATCATTTTTTAAAAAGACCCATTAAAAAACAATGAAACGTAATGTTACTGAAGTCTTATCAGATATCGCTGCTCAACCGTTGGATATTTTTACCCAGCGGTTTATGTTGTCCGATGATCAGTTCCAATCTATATGCCAATTGATTTATCAAAAGGCAGGTATTGTGCTGACTAACAACAAAAGGGAGATGGTTTATAACCGTCTCACTAGGAGGTTACGTGAATTACGGATGAATAACTTTGGTGACTATCTTGCGTTTCTTAAAAGTGATGTACGCAACCCTGAATGGCAAGAGTTTGTAAATGCATTAACAACCAATCTCACCGCATTTTTCAGGGAAGCGCATCATTTTCCTATTTTGGCAAAACATGCCAGAAAAAGAGCAGGAGGCGTCTACCGAGTATGGTGTGCAGCTGCATCTACTGGAGAAGAACCTTATTCAATTGCGATGACTTTACGCGATATTTTTGGAAATAACCCTTATAAAACCAAAATTATTGCCAGCGATATCGATACTAATGTGTTGGATAAAGCACGAAAAGGTGTTTACCGACAGGAAGAGCTTAAAACATTAAATAATGAATATTTGAAAAAATATTTTCTCAAAGGTGTCGGCGATTTTGAAGGATACGTGAAAATTAGACAGCAAATTAGCGAGATGGTCTCTTTTCAGTATTTGAATTTACTCGATAAGCAATGGGATTTAGAAGGCAGTTTTGATGCGATTTTCTGTCGTAATGTCATGATCTATTTTGACAAAGCGACACAACAAACCTTACTTAACCGCTTTACCTCATTACTTAAGCCAGACGGAATGCTGTTTGTTGGACATTCTGAAAATGTAAGCCAGCTTAGCAAGGATTTCTACTTGCATGGGCATACCGTTTACGGGCTGACACCAGCAAGGAGAGGTTATGAATAAAATAACGGTACTCTGTGTTGATGACTCGGCGCTAATGCGTCAAATCATGCGAGAAATCATCAACAGTCATAGCGATATGGAAGTTGTTGATTGTGCACCAGATCCTATAGTGGCTCGTGACTTAATAAAAAAGTACAACCCACAGGTATTAACGTTAGACGTTGAAATGCCACGTATGGATGGTATTGATTTCTTGGAAAAACTGATGCGGTTAAGACCAATGCCTGTTGTTATGGTCTCATCATTAACAGCAAAAGGCTCAGAAGTGACGTTAAAAGCGTTAGAACTGGGCGCAGTTGATTTTGTGACTAAACCACAGCTTGGTTTGCGTGAAGGTATGATGGCTTATAGTGAACTGATTGCCGAGAAAATTCGTGCTGCTGCACAGGCACGAATTAATCGCCGAGAAGTACAGGCACCGCCTTCTAAATCATTGTCATTTACACCGATGATTTCGAGTGAAAAGTTGATTGCAGTAGGTGCATCAACTGGTGGCACAGAGGCTATTCGTAATTTTCTAGAACCATTACCTATTACCAGCCCTGCGATATTAATTACGCAACATATGCCCGCAGGGTTTACACACTCATTTGCAGAACGATTAAATCGTTTATGCCAAATTAGTGTAAAAGAAGCAGAAGATGGCGAACGTGTATTACCTGGGCATGCTTATATTGCGCCAGGTGATTATCACATGGAGCTTCGTCGTAATGGTGCTAACTACCAGATCCACATTAATAAAGAGCCTGCGGTCAATCGTCATCGTCCTTCTGTCGATGTGCTATTTAGGTCTGTCGCAAAATATGCGGGACGTAATGCCATCGGTGTGATTTTAACCGGAATGGGAAGTGATGGTGCTGCTGGTTTATTAGAGATGCGTCGCGCTGGTAGTTATACCTTTGCACAAGATGAAGCGAGTTGTGTCGTCTTTGGTATGCCTCGTGCTGCGGTTGAATTAGGCGCAGTAGATGAAGTGAAAAGCATAAGCGCAATGAGTAAAGCAGTGCTGATGAAAATCAGTAGCACGCAATCATTGCGTATCTGATTAAGTTCAGTTTAAAAAGCAACACAGTAATTTGCCGATATATTTTGAAGGAGTTTTCAATGGCAAGTAAGGATCTGAAATTTTTAGTGGTTGATGATTTTTCAACAATGCGCCGCATAGTTCGTAATTTGCTAAAGGAATTAGGATTTACGAATGTAGAAGAAGCAGAAGATGGTGCTGACGCGTTAGCTAAATTACGCAATTCGGCAATTGATTTTGTGATTACAGACTGGAACATGCCAAACATGGATGGTCTAGAGCTTCTTAAAAATATTCGTAGTGACGCGGGACTTGCAGCAACACCAGTATTGATGGTGACCGCTGAAGCTAAAAAAGAAAATATCATTGCAGCAGCGCAAGCGGGTGCAAGTGGATATGTTGTTAAACCTTTTACAGCAGCAATTCTTGAAGAAAAACTAAATAAAATTTTTGAAAAACTGGGCATCTAAGGAGTCGCAATGAGTGGGAATCCAATTATGCCGAAAGATAATATTGAAATGACATCTGATATTATCAGCCGGATCGGACAATTGACGCGGATGTTACGCGACAGTTTGCGAGAATTAGGATTGGATAAAGCAATAGCCGAAGCAGCAGAAGCCATCCCTGACGCTAGGGAACGACTGGACTATGTTGCTCAAATGACCGCTCAGGCAGCTGAGCGTACATTGAACTGTGTCGAAGCTGCGCAGCCTAAACAGGATGCGTTAAGTACCGATGCGACTAAGCTTACTGAACGTTGGGACCAATGGTTTGAACAGCCAGAAGAGCTGAAAGATGTACGCTCTCTTGTAACAGATACCCGCAATTATTTGCGGGATATCCCTGAGAGTACGGCTTTTACTAACAGTCAGTTATTGGAAATTATGATGGCACAGGATTTCCAAGATCTGACCGGCCAGGTAATTAAGCGCATGATGAGTGTCGTTCAAGAAATTGAAAAACAACTTGTGATGGTCTTAATGGAAAACCTGCCACCAGAGCAACTTGAAAAGTCTAATGTGAAGAAAGAGACTGACTCTTTATTAAATGGTCCACAGGTTAATAAAAACAACGCTGGTGTGATCAAAAATCAAGATCAAGTTGATGATTTACTGGAAAGTTTAGGTTTCTAACCTTCTAATGAGTTTTAGGGCGATAAGGACGTTGAGATATGCAGGACGCATTCGCTCTATGCTCAGCTCTTTTAGGATGATGTATTTTATGGATAAAAAAGTACGTAATAATGCTTTAATAGCCCACGCTATTGAAGAAAATGTAAGCCGCTTTTTTTAAGCGGCTTTTGATGTTGTCGAAATAATCATCAAAAGTAAAATTACTCAATTTTACTGTGAATTTTGCTGATTTCCTTATAATCAGCGTCAATATTGCTTATATCTCCATTTTTATCATTGGGTTGTTTTTCCAGTGCATGCCGTCATAGCCCAAAAAGCCCCGTAAATTTGCGATTGTTCAGCCCATCAATTTCCTCTGAATTTGTCATGCTTAGAGTCATTTCATTCATGCTTTTAATCTCAATATCTAAATCGGACAGACTGTGGCTGAAGATAGCGATCTCGAAAAAACAGAGGAACCCACACCCCATAAACGGGAAAAAGCCAAAAAGGATGGACAAATTGTCCGTTCTAAAGAGCTATCGTCCGTATTAATGATCTTGGGGGGCGTGAGTTTGCTGTGGATGAGTGGGGGATTTATCACTCGTGGGCTACATGCCATGTTAACAGAAGGATTTACGTTTAATCATCACCTTATTGGTAATGAGAATTTGTTGATCCCTCGATTTGGTAGCTTGATTAAACAAGCGGTTTTTGCGCTATCTCCCGTGTTTTTGGGATTAGTGCTTGTGGCAATTGGTGGCTCTGCCTTATTAGGCGGGATTAACTTTAGTAGTAAATCCATTAAGTTTGATCCAAAAAAATGGAACCCTATTTCTGGGTTAAAACGCATGTTTTCAATGAATGCGTTGGCAGAGTTATTTAAAGCGATACTGAAATCGACATTTGTAGGAATAGCTGCAACCGTTTTTTTATGGCACAACTGGAACGATATTCTTCATCTGGTCACGCTTCCACCGCTAAGTGCTTTAGCGAATGCTATGCAGCTGCTGATTTTTGCCGTCTACATTACGGTTTTTATGCTGATACCGATGGTGGCATTCGACATTATTTTCCAAATTCGTAGCCATTTGAAAAAGCTACGTATGACGCGCCAAGAAATTAAAGATGAATTTAAACAGCAAGAGGGTGATCCGCAACTTAAAGCGCGTATCCGTCAGCAACAACATGCGATGTCTCGTCGCCGAATGATGGCGGATGTACCGAAAGCAGACGTTATTGTGACGAACCCAACACACTATGCTGTTGCACTGCAATATAACGACAAAATGACGGCACCTAAAGTTTTAGCAAAAGGTGCAGGGGCTATTGCGTTAAAAATTAAAGAGATTGGTGCAGAAAATCGAATTCCGCTTCTAGAAGCGCCACCGCTTGCTAGGGCGTTATATCGTCACAGTGAAATAGGTCATGCAATACCTTCAACCCTTTATGCTGCGGTTGCCGAGGTGCTTGCATGGGTTTATCAACTGAAACGATGGAAAACCGAAGGTGGTTTAAAACCTAAACAACCTATGAACTTGCCAGTGCCTCCCGCACTGGACTTTGCTGGAGAAGATAATCGTCATGGCTAATTTGGCCTCATTACTCCGCTTGCCGGGAAATTGGAAAAGTTCTCAGTGGCAGATACTGGCAGGGCCAGTGCTTATCTTGTTGATACTGTCAATGATGGTATTGCCATTGCCACCTTTTCTATTGGATTTATTATTTACCTTTAACATCGCACTCTCCATCATGGTGCTGTTGGTCGCAATGTTCACTCGACGTACTTTGGACTTTGCTGCTTTCCCTACTATTTTGCTGTTTACTACGTTGTTACGTTTATCACTAAACGTAGCTTCAACTCGTATCATCTTAATGGAAGGACATACAGGGCCAGATGCTGCGGGACGCGTTGTTGAGGCCTTTGGCCATTTCCTTGTTGGCGGTAATTTTGCTATCGGTATTGTGGTCTTTATCATCCTTGTTTTGATTAACTTTATGGTTATCACTAAGGGTGCTGGACGTATTGCTGAAGTAGGTGCGCGTTTTGTGTTAGATGGAATGCCGGGTAAACAGATGGCAATCGATGCTGACCTGAATGCAGGCATTATCAACGAAGATGAAGCAAAAAAACGCCGTAAAGAAGTTTCATTGGAATCCGACTTTTACGGTTCAATGGATGGTGCGAGTAAGTTCGTTCGTGGTGACGCCATCGCAGGCTTAATGATCCTTGTGATTAACGTGGTGGGTGGTCTTATTGTCGGTGTCGCTCAACACGGGATGGCATTAAACGATGCTGCAACGACTTATACTCTTTTAACCATCGGTGATGGTCTGGTTGCTCAAATTCCTGCATTGATTATCTCAACAGCCGCGGGTGTTATTGTTACTCGTGTGGCAACAGATGAAGATGTTGGGCAGCAGATGGTTACCCAACTGTTTGACAATCCTCGTGTTCTACTGTTAACCGCTGGTGTGCTAGGCCTGTTAGGTTTAGTGCCAGGAATGCCTAACTTTGTTTTCCTCTTCTTCACTGCAGCATTAGGTGGATTAGGTTGGTATATCTTACGTCGTAACGCTAATCCTGAAGTGCAACAACAAAAAGAGATGGAAGAAGTTGAAAAACAAAATCGTGTTGTTGAAGCTTCATGGGAAGATGTACAACTTGAAGATCCATTAGCGATGGAAGTAGGGTATCGCTTAATTCCAATGGTAGATAGTCGCCAAAATGGTGAGTTGTTAGGCCGAATTAGTGGTATCCGTAAAAAGTTTGCTCAGGAAACGGGGTATCTTCCTCCTGTTGTTCATATCCGAGACAATATGGAATTAAGGCCTTCTTCTTATCGCATTCTAATGAAAGGGGTTGAAATTGGTCACGGTGAAGCGCATCCAGGTCGTTGGTTAGCAATCAATCCGGGTAATGCCGTTGGCTCTTTAGAGGGCGATATTACTCAAGAGCCTGCATTTGGTTTACCTGCTGTTTGGATTGATGACAGCTTAAGAGAGCAAGCTCAGGTTCAGGGCTACACCGTTGTTGCTGCAAGTACCGTTATTGCAACACACTTTAACCATGTATTAGCGAAATATGCATCGGAATTATTTGGTCGTCAAGAAGCACAAATGCTGTTTGATAGGGTGAGTAAAGAGCTCCCTAAAATGACAGAAAATATGATCCCAGATATGCTTTCACTCACGGTATTGCACAAAGTATTGCAAAACCTGCTGTCTGAACAAGTGCCTATTCGTGATATGAGAACCATATTAGAAGCCTTAGCAGAGCATGCACCCGATCAGAAAGATCCGGCTGAATTAACGGCGGTTGTCCGTGTTGCACTTCGTCGTGCGATTACACAACACTGGTTTGGCGATCAAGATGAAATCCAAGTCATTGGGTTAGATGCAAGCTTAGAGCGTATCCTTGTTCAAGCAATGCAAAGTGGCGGCGGTTTAGAGCCAGGATTAGCTGAAAATATTGAACAACAAGCAGCGGATGCGGTACGTCACCAAGAGATGTCTGGTGGAGCTCCTGTATTATTAGTCAATCATGCGTTACGTTCATTATTGTCACGTTTCTTACGCCGTAGCCTGCCACAATTAGCTGTATTGTCGAATATGGAAGTCAGTGAAGGTCGCCGTATTCGTATGACATCAATGATTGGTGGACAACCTCATTAATCATTCTCGCTAATATGTCATTATCTAAATTTAAGGCCACTTTATTAAGTGGCCTTTTTTATGTTTGTAATGGTTGATAGAACTGAAGGGGATATGAGTTAGAAAAGGTGCGGTAATGGTGTGGTAATAAAGGCTTAAATAAAAGCCAATGTTTAGAGAAGAAAATGATGTGCCACGAAAGGATAATAGATAACAGTGCTAGTGTGATCTGCTGGTAGCTTAAAGTGAGAGGTGTTTTATTGGAAAAGCAAAACGCCATCAATATTGATAGCGTTTCGTGTGAATTCTGATAATTATTGAAAAAACCTAAACCTGAATTTTACGCCCAGCCAGTGTTGAACGCTGTGCTTGCCCATCAGAACCATAAAGGGTTGGGCTGTGGTTCTTCTGCAAAAAACGGATAGCATCACTATTACGAGAGATGTGTTGATCGAGTAGTAATCCGTTATGTTGATTTAGATATCTTAACTCCGCCGTGATGTCTATTATCTGTGTCCATAAATCAGATAAGAACGGCAACCCTGTATAAGGTTTTTCTACACCGGCTTGTAGACTTAGCGTATGACGCTGTTGGTCTGTATGACCTAAAGCCGATAAGACAAAATTCTTCTGTTCAGTCACTTCGTGCAGGGCATTGATATCAATATTACCTGCGCATAATAACTGTTGTTCAGCACGTAAAATACCCGCAATGGTATTAAGCTGTGATAATTGAAGATCTAAAGTCTGGCGGAGTTCTTCCATCATAATCATTAAAATATTATTGAGTTATGCTTTCAGCAGCTTCACGGAAAAGAGCATCCGCAATTTTACCACTGTCCATGGTTAATGTTCCGTTGGCAATTGCTTCTTTCAAGCGAGCAACTTTCTCAACGTTAATGTCTTTATTTCCAGGTTGAACAAGTTTTTTCTGCGCTTCACTCAGTTTTACAGAAGTGTCACCTGTTGCAGTTTTTTGTTCAGTTGTTCCCGATTTACGAGAGCCCTGAGTGATTTCACTCGGGTTGCGTTGTGCAATTGCGTTAATCGGAAGCAGTGGATTCGCGCGTTCAATACTCATAGGAAAATCCTTTGTTAGGCATCAATTAATAGTCAGATGAAGCCATTGTAAAACAACCTATGTGTTTTCGCCTATCATCTTGTTTCTTTATATCGGCTATCAAATCAAAAACTTTAATCTTAGTCGTCATACTCGTCATACTTCAAGCCGTAGCGTTGTTGGCTACACTCACTCGCACTAGTCACACTACTCGTCATACTTCAAGCCGTAGCGTTGTTGACCGCATTCACTCACACTAGTCACATACTTATGTATGCTCCTAGCGATTCGTTCATTTGTCGCCTAGCTACAACTTGAATTATTTAGAGTATCTATATGCGATGCTTTAAATTATTTAAAGTGAAAAATGTAGCGCAAGAGAGTTTACCTTGGCTTGCCATAACTGAAACGGGTAACAAGCAATTCAATATAGGCTTATTCTGCTTATCAGCTTTTTAATCCATTAAAGAGGGATGCGTACAGAGCCGTTTTCAAGTGCTTCGCCAGTGACAATTTGGCCTGATTTAACTCTCACTCGAATGGTTTCGTTGGCAACCGCGTTGTTTACGGCCTTGCCTTCATAACGGATCTGAAAGTGAGGGCCTTGTGCAAATACGGTGACGGTTTGTCCTGCCAAAATAGCCCAAGGGCGACGAACCATTGTGGAGGTTAAAGGTTTTCCTGCGGATATTTGTCGCATTGCGATCGCATTTTTAATTAATGCGGGATCACGTAATACATCATAAGGTAATTTTTCTAATTCGCCCGTTGCCATACTAATAGCAGAAGTTTCAATAATATCATCACGATTGATGTCTTTTTTCGCGATTAAGTATTCACCATTAACGCTAACATCAATTTGAATAAAGCGACGTTGTTTATCGCACTGAATTGGGATTGAAAGACGTCCCCAATTACGAGAGCCCGCATGACGTTGGATCTCTTGTGTTTGACAGATCGGCCATTTATCTTCGGGCGTTAAAACTGTCACAGTCACTTTATCGCCTTGTTGGTGAAGTGCGACAAAGAAATCTTGTAGTTCTTCAGGCAGTGATTTCGCGATACTCACATTCACCATAAAGAAAAAAGAAAACAGACCGATAAGAGTTCTAACTAACATAATTTGTATCACCTTACAGAGTTGATGCTAATTGTGCGTTTGTCATTATTTAGCAATAACAGTGTACATCGACTTTGCACGCCTTAAACGCATAAATAGCAATCCAATTTACGCCTATTCCTCCAATCATCTTTTTTTTGAGCGTTTATTCTGTCAACTGAAATTGTTTTATCAGCTGAGGTAAGTGGCTTAGCCACCAAGGATAGAAGATGCTCGATAAATTAGAAAATACGTTTCATTTTCAACAAGAAGCGCTCTCAATACGCAATAAACGCCAAGAAATTCTCGCTGCGAATATCGCAAACGCAGATACCCCAGGCTTTCAGGCTCGTGATATTGATTTTGCTTCTGAATTGAAGAAAACCATTGAAAACGGACGTACTGGTAGTCATGGCATGCAATTGGCGATGACATCAGAGCGCCATATCCCGATCAAACCCGGTTATCGCTTAGAAGCGGACTTACTCTATCGCGTACCTCATCAAACTGCGATGGATGGTAATACCGTGGATATGGACATGGAACGTAGTAATTTTGCTGACAATAGCCTTAAGTATCAGGCTGATGTGACATTTATTAATTCACAAGTTAAAAGCATGATGTCTGTATTGCAACAGTAGGGTAAAGAGCATGTCTTTATTTAGTATTTTTGATATTTCAGGTTCAGCACTTTCAGCGCAATCTCAACGTTTAAACGTAAGCGCTAGCAATATGGCAAATGCCGACAGTGTTGCGGGCCCAGATGGTGAACCTTATCGTGCAAAACAGGTTGTTTTTCAGGTAAACGCACCTGCTGGTCAAGAAGTTGGTGGTGTTCGTGTCACTGAAGTAGTGGATGATCCTGCTCCATTTCGTATGGAATATCAGCCGGGACATCCTTTTGCCGATGAAAAAGGGTATGTACGTATGCCTAATGTTGATGTTGTGGGTGAAATGATTAATACCATTTCTGCATCAAGAAGCTACCAAGCTAACGTCGAAGTGATGAACACGGCAAAATCGCTGATGCAAAAAACGTTAACAATAGGTCAATAGGGAGAATAAATTGTGGGTATTTCCTCCTCAATGAATGAACCTTATGATAATACCATTATCGGGGATACACCTTCTTCATACCATACGAAAAAAAGTGGTAGTGAGGATATTAAAGGGAATTTCCTGACACTTCTCATCACGCAGATGAAAAATCAAGATCCAACAAACCCAATGCAAAATAATGAGTTAACCTCCCAGTTAGCTCAAATTTCAACCGTTGAAGGCATTGAAACACTGAATAAAACAGTGAATAACATTGTTGGACAGATTGATCAAAGTCAGGCGTTGCGCGCTTCTTCTCTCGTTGGCCGTGGTGTTATGGTCTCTGGGAATAAAATTGTTGTCTTTCAGCCAACCGACGGTAAAGGTGAAACTGAAAAGCCCGGTGACGGGGATGACACAATTCCAACACCTGATACTCAAAATGAAAAAACGCGCCAGCAAATGGGAATATATAAATCAGGTGATACTGACCCAACTGCGCCTAGCGATGAACACCTATTTTCAACACCTTTTGGTTTTGAATTACTCAGTCCAACCGATTCTCTTACGATAAACATCACTAATGCCAGTGGTGCTACCGTTCGTACAATCCAAATGGACAAAAAGATGCTACCGGATGTTTATAACTTCTCTTGGGATTGTACTGATGAAGATGACAATCCTGTTCCAACTGGCAGTTATAAATTTACCGTTAACGCCACGCTTAATGATGCTCAGGTCCCTGTTAAGACACTGAATTATGCGCTGGTGAATAGTGTGTCCATGGTGGATGGTGGTGCCCGCCTTGATGTTGGCTTAGGTAATACCGTTTCATTGGATGAAATTCGTCAGGTTCTTTAACTAACACATATTCAACTTGGAGGGCGCATGTCCTTTTCACAAGCAGTAAGTGGTTTAAACGCAGCAGCCGCTAACTTAGATTCTATCGGTAATAATATTTCTAACTCCGCAACCTATGGCTTCAAAGGTGCAACTGTCTCTTTTGCTGACGTTTTCGCCGGCTCTGGTGCAGGTCTGGGTGTTAAAGTGGCAGGCATTAGCCAAAACTTTAAAGACGGTAGTATCACAACCACTAACCGCCCAACAGACGTAGCGATTTCTGGCGGTGGTTTTTTCCGTATTGAAGATCAAAACGGTGGTGTTTTCTATTCACGTAATGGTGAATTCGGTAAAGATAAAAATGGTTTCCTGACTAATATGCAAGGTATGCGTGTAACAGGTTATCCAGTACAAGTTGTTGATGGTAAAAATGTTGTTCAAAAAGGGGCAACACCAACACCTATCGTTATTCCTACCGATATGATGAATGCCAGTGCAACCGATAAAATCAATATGGCGGTTAACCTGAACTCAGGTGAAGAAAAACCTGCTAAAACGACGTTCGATCCTAAAGATAGTGATACTTATAACTTTAGTACTAACGTGACAACCTACGATAGCTTAGGTAATGAACATAATCTGAACTTATTCTTTGTAAAGACAAACGACAATGAATGGAAAGTTTATGGTCAAGATACATCGACTAAGGCTGCTGGTGGTGCGCCAACACCTGCTCAAGATTTAGGTACTTTAAAATATACCAACGCGGGTGTGCTAGAGAGTTATACAAAGACCGATATGAATATTGCCTCTTTGAATGGTTCTGCTGTGGGCACAATTGAACTTGATTTCACCGGCAGTACTCAGCAAAAAGTATCAGAATCAAGTGTCTCTAAATTAGCGCAAAATGGTTACCAAGCGGGTGAATTCACTAACTTCCGTATTGAAGTTGATGGCTCCATTATGGCGACTTACTCAAACCAACAAAGCCAAGTTGTTGGTCAAATCGCACTCGCTAACTTTGCAAATCCAGGCGGTTTAAGCTCACAAGGCGACAATATGTGGTCTGAAACTAACGGTTCAGGTTCACCAATCGTTGGTGTAGCGGGCTCTGGTGTATTCGGCAAATTAACCAATAACGCATTAGAAGCGTCTAACGTGGATATGAGCCAAGAGTTAGTCAACATGATCGTTGCTCAACGTAACTATCAATCAAACGCACAAACCATCAAGACTCAGGATCAGATCCTGCAGACTCTGGTTAGCTTGCGCTAATAACGCAGGAAATAATCTGTTATGGATCATGTGATTTATACCGCGATGGGCGGCGCCAGACATTCGATGGAAAACCAAGCTGTCGTGGCGAACAACTTAGCAAACGCATCAACGCCGGGATTCAAAGCGCAGCTTAGTGCAATGCGAGCCGTACCTGTCAATGGCGATACCTTACCGACTCGTACATTAACGGTAGCCTCAACGCCAGGTAGCGATCAGAGTCAAGGAACGATGAACTATACCGGCAGATCAATGGACGTTGCTTTAAGTGATAACGGCTTTTTGGCCGTTCAACTTGAAGATGGCACAGAAGCGTATACCCGAAACGGGAATATCCAACGTAACGCTGATGGCATGTTAATGGTACAAGGGCGTTTGTTAATGGGCGATAACGGTGCGATTGAAGTGCCTGCTCAAGCCAACGTCAGTATTGCCAATAACGGTATTGTGACTGCGCATGTACCAACTGATCCACCGAAAATGTTGGGTCAAATTGGTCGTTTGAAAATGGTAAAGCCTGAGCAAAACGATTTAGTTCGTGGCGATGATGGTTTATTCCATTTATCCCCTAAAGGGACTGCGCGTGCCGGTGAGGAATTACCTGCGGATGATAGCGTGAAGGTGTTAGCTGGTGTTTTAGAAGGCAGTAATGTTAATCCAGCAGAAGCCATGGTCGATATGATAGCAAACGCAAGACGTTTCGAAATGCAAATGAAGGTTATCCATAGCGCCGATGAAAATGCGCAAAAGGCTAACCAATTGCTATCACTGAGTTAAATAGTGTAAGGGGAAAACCATGATCCGTTCTTTATGGATTGCTAAAACTGGGTTGGATGCACAACAAACTAACATGGATGTGATTTCCAACAACCTCGCAAACGTCAGCACCAATGGCTTTAAACGCCAACGTGCGGTTTTCGAAGATTTACTGTATCAAACGATCCGCCAGCCGGGTGCAATGACATCAGAACAGACGAATGCACCGTCAGGTTTACAAATTGGTACAGGTGTTCGTCCTGTTGCTACTGAGCGTTTACATAGTCAAGGTAACTTGGCTCAAACAAACGGTACTCGTGATGTGGCGATTAAAGGACAAGGTTTTTTCCATGTTCAGTTACCTGATGGTACCGATGCTTATACTCGTGATGGTTCTTTTCAAATGGATCAAAATGGGCAATTAGTGACAACTAGCGGTTTCCAAGTTGTTCCAGCCATCATTTTACCTGATACCGCCAAAAAAGTGATGATTGGTCGTGATGGTACTGTCAGTGTTGAAATTGAAGGCTCACCTGCACCACAACAAGTGGGTCAATTGACGCTAACAACCTTTATTAATGACAGCGGATTAGAAAGTGTTGGTGAAAACTTGTACTTAGAAACTGCAAGTTCTGGCGCACCTACTGAGAATGCCCCAGGTATCAACGGCGCAGGCTTGTTGTATCAGGGATATGTTGAAACCTCTAACGTTAACGTAGCTGAAGAGCTGGTCAATATGATCCAGACTCAACGTGCTTATGAAATTAACAGTAAAGCGATTTCAACATCTGATCAGATGTTACAGAAACTAACGCAACTCTAATTTCGTTTGTTTATTAGCCTGACAGGGGTTCCTGTCAGGCGTATTACTAAAAGAGTATCGAAGATGGATACAAAGGTCATTACTGACAATTCTGGGGCAAGAAAGCTTAGTGTCAGATGGCGTCGTCATCAACGTTTAGGTACCGCCCTGTTGGTACTGACACTGGCGGGATGCGCACATATACCTAAAAAACCGTTGGTAGAAGGTAACACAACGGCGGTTCCAACGGCACCAACAGCACCTGCACCTAATGGCTCTATTTTTCAGTCAGCTCAGCCTGTTTATTTTGGTTATCAACCTCTATTTGAAGACAGACGTCCTCGAAATATTGGCGATACGCTAACGATTACATTGCAAGAAAACGTGAGTGCAAGCAAAAACTCATCCGCAAATGCGAGCCGTAATGGCAAAGCAGGATTCCTTGCTTCGATCACGCCAAGATTTTTGGAAGGATTGTTTGGTAATAGCCGTGCTGATATGGGAATGGAAGGAAACAGTGACTTTGGCGGTAAAGGTGGCGCAAATGCGAACAATACCTTTAAAGGCACCATCACTGTTACCGTCGATCAGCTTCTTGCCAATGGAAACCTGCACGTTATCGGTGAAAAGCAAATTGCTATCAATCAAGGTACTGAATTTATCCGTTTTTCAGGTGTTGTGAACCCAAGAACAATCAGTGGTGCTAATACCGTAAATTCAACCCAAGTTGCTGATGCTCGTATTGAATATATCGGAGACGGTTATATCAATGAAGCACAGTCTATGGGATGGCTACAACGCTTCTTCTTAAATGTATCACCTTTTTAATGAGTAGGGTCCAGATGAAAAAAATAGCGATGAGCCTTTTCTTTATCGTGATGACATGTGTCGGTTTTTCCGCTCATGCCGAACGGATCAGAGATCTCACCTCTGTTGAAGGGGTACGAGAAAATGCGCTGATTGGTTATGGTTTGGTTGTGGGATTAGATGGAACGGGTGACCAAACAATGCAAACCCCGTTTACCACGCAAAGTCTGAATAACATGCTCTCACAATTGGGGATCACAGTACCACCTGGCACCAATATGCAATTGAAAAACGTTGCAGCGGTAATGGTAACTGCAAAATTACCGCCGTTTGGTCGTACAGGGCAATCAATTGACGTCGTTGTTTCATCCTTAGGTAATGCCAAAAGCTTACGTGGTGGTACGTTGCTGATGACACCATTAAAAGGTGTCGATAATCAGATTTATGCTTTAGCACAAGGCAATATTGTTGTCGGGGGAGCAGGCGCATCTGCGGGTGGTAATAGCGTTAAAGTGAACCAGTTAGCGGGAGGACGCATTAGCAGCGGCGCTATCATTGAACGTGAACTGCCTTCGCAATTTGGTCAAACAGGTCTACTGAACCTACAACTGAATGAAGAAAACTTCACTTTGGCACAACACATCTCTGATACCGTTAATAAATTACGCGGTGTAGGTACGGCGATTCCTTTAGATGCTCGTACAGTTCAATTGCGTGTTCCTATTGGTAAAAGTGAACAAGTACGTTTTCTGGCTGAAGTTCAAAACCTTGAAATTAAACGTGTTGTTGCAGATGCGAAAGTGATCATTAATGCAAGAACAGGTTCTGTTGTTATGAATCGTGATGTGACATTAGGAAGCTGTGCTATTGCTCAAGGCAACCTTTCCGTTACGGTTGATAGCCAAGTTAATGTAAGCCAACCTAATACTCCGTTTGCAGGGGGTAGCACTGTTGTAACGCGTAATACTAGCGTAAATATGAGTGAACAAGGTGGCTCATTACAACAAGTGAATGCAAGCGCAAGCTTAAACGAAGTGATCCGCACATTAAATGCACTTGGTGCAACACCAACAGATTTAATGTCAATTTTGCAAGCAATGGAAAGCGCGGGTTGCTTACGTGCGAGACTGGAGATTATCTGATGAAAGATTTATCTCTGCTTTCTTCAATGCCGACGATGTCTGCGCCGGCATATGACAGTAATGCATTGAATAAACTTAAATATCAGGTTGGACAAAATGCTGATCAGCAAGGGCTGCGCCAAGTGGCGCAGCAACTTGAAGGTGTTTTTGTTCAAATGATGTTAAAGAGCATGCGTGATGCTATTCCTCAAGAAAGCATGTTCAACTCAGAAAGTACCAAGATGTACACCTCTCTTTATGATCAACAAATCGCTCAAGACTTATCACAAAAAGGCTTGGGCTTTGCTGACATGATAGAAAAACAACTTTCTGCCAAAGTCACGCTAGACCCAAGTGAAATGGCGGGCAAAACACCTATGCCATTAGATGGTAGTGATATATTTCAGTCCATGCCAACGCAAGCATTGGGGCAAATTTATCGTGCGATGCAGCCTTATCAAAATGCAGTTGAAAGCACGATTGGCAAGCTTAAGGGCTTATCTGAAAGCAGTGCTTCTTTTGCATCAAAACTGTTAGGGCCTGCAAAACAAGCCACAGAAGGTACTGGTGTACACCATCTTTTAGTTGTTGCTCAGGCTGCACTTGAATCAGGTTGGGGTAAGCGTGAAATTCTAACAGGTGACGGTAAACCGAGTTATAACCTGTTTGGTATTAAAGCAGGAAGTAGCTGGAAAGGGCCTGTTACGAATATTATGACAACTGAAGTGATCGATGGTAACTCGATTAAAATGCGTGACAATTTCCGTGTTTATGGCTCGTATGTTGAAGCTATTCAAGATTACCTTAGATTGATCACTGAAAGTCCTCGTTACGCTAAAGTACCTCAAGCTCAAACTCCTGAACAAGCGGCTTACCGTATCCAAGAAGCAGGCTATGCTACCGATCCGGGTTATGCCAAAAAACTGGTTTCAATTATTGGTCAATTAAAAGGAAGTGGTGAGCAAGTTGCTAAAACTTATACTCACGATTTAAGCGACCTATTTTAATCATTTTCCCCTCAAGTTTAGAGGGGAAGAACCGATAATAAAGACCAGAGCATCCATTTAACTTGCCAGCTATGCTCCGTGCATACGGGTGATGACTAAACGTAAAAGGATAGACAAATGTCCAACAGTTTAATTAATACAGCGATGAGCGGACTTAATGCGGCACAAGCTGCGATGAGCACTGTGAGTAATAATATCGCTAACCAAAATGTAAAATGGTACAACCGTCAAATGACTGTTTTTAATGAAAACAGTGGCACAATGACCGGTAATGGTTATATCGGTAATGGTGTTAATGTTAGCCGTATTCATCGTGAGTATAACGAATTCCTTGCGGGTCAAATGAACCGTGCAATGGCAAAACAAAGTGCTTTAAACAGTTATACCCAAAATATCTCACAAATTAATGATTTGTTAGCAGATAAAGGGAATGACGTTTCGAGTGCAATTGACGAATTTTTTACAAGCTTACCTAACGTTACCAATAACGCAGAAGATAACCCTGCACGTACAACGGTGATTGGTAAAGCGGAAGCAATGGTGAATATGTTTGCTAAAGCAGACCAATCATTGCGCGATCTAGAAAAAGATATTAATAGTCAGGTTACTAACACCTCTAAAAATATCAATGAATATACAAAACAGATCGCAAAACTAAATAACGAAATCAGTCGTGCTAAAGGCTTTAATGGCGCTGAACCTAATGATTTATTAGACCAACGTGACCGTTTAGTTCAAGAGCTAAACACACTAGTTGATGTACAAGTGACTCAACAAGACGGTGGTTTTGTTAACGTCACATTTGCTAATGGTTTGCCATTAGTGTCTGGTACTCGCTCTTATGAAGTTTCTGCTATTCCATCTAATAAAAACAGCGAACGCCTTGTTATTGGTTATAGCAACGGTATTGATGAAGTTCGTGAAGTGGATGCAAAACGCATTAAAGGTGGCGAGCTTGGCGGTGCTTATCGTAGCCGTGAAGAAGTGTTAGATCCAAGCCGTAATCAATTAAACCAATTAGCGTTAGTGTTGGGTGATCAATTTAATAAACAACATGAGCAAGGTTTTGATTTAAATGGCGACAAAGGTGAAAAATTCTTCGACCTTGGTGGCGCTCATGTGATGACTAACGGTAAAAATAAAGGTAATGCAACCTTTGACGTCAAATACACCGACACCAAAGAAGTGAAAGCGGCTGACTATACGGTTAAATATGACGGCAGCAATTGGAATGTGACGGTAGAGCCTGGTGGTCGTAAAGTTGCAGCTACATTTGATGCAACAAAACAAGAACTGACTTTTGAAGGGATGAATATCAAAGTCAATGGTACAGCACAAAAAGACGATTCCATTGTTGTTCAATCCGTGGGTAACGTGATTGCAGGCATGAAAGTTGCGGTAACTGATCCTAGTAAGATTGCTGCTGCAGGTGCTGATAATACTGGCCCAAGCGATAACGAAAACATGAAAAAATTGTTTGAGTTACCTGACCAGAAAATTATTGATGGTAAAACAACGATTGCTGGTGGTTATGGCTCACTGATCAGTATGGTCGGTAATAAAGTGAATACCGCTCAAGTAGACTTTGATGCTCAGGTTTCTATTACTAAAAGTATTGTAGAACAGCAGCAGTCTGTTTCTGGTGTGAACTTGGATGAAGAGTACGGTGAAATGTATCGTATTCAAGAATATTACATGGCAAATGCGAAAGTTATTCAAACAGCGAACAGTATGTTTGATGCGATTATGCAAGTTCTCTAAGCCTTCATCAGAATAAGGAATAACACGGTGCGTTTAAGTTCAAATCAAATTTTTAGTCAGCGAGTGGACAATATCACCAGTTCGCAAAGCAAATGGATGACTGAAGGAAATAAAATCTCCAGTGGTCGTCGTGTTGAAAAACCATCAGATGATCCAATGGCGGCTTCTCAAGCGGTGATGGTTAAACAATCTGAATCTCGTAATCAGCAGTATGCAACAGCACGTGGATTTGCAAAAAACAGTATGTCTTTGCAAATGAGCTTAGCAAGCCAAATGGTGAATATTACAACCAAAATTCAAGAAACACTGGTTGCAGCAGGTAATGATGCAACATTAAGTGATGAAGACCGTTCGTCTTTAGCTGAACAATTAGCTGGTTTAAAAGACCAGCTAGTGGGTATTGGTAATACAAAAGATGGTGTGGGGCGTTATATTTTTGCAGGCTTCCAATCAGACAAACCTCCTTTTGTCGCTGATGCAACAGGCAAAATCACCTATCAAGGCGGTGATAAGCAAATTACCCAAAAAGTAGATAGTAATATTGAAATGGTCACTAACTTTACAGGGATCGAAACATTACAATCTTCAGGTAGTAAAGGGACAGAGCCAGACATCTTTAATGCCCTTGATGATGCGATTACAGCATTGCGTGAACCTTTAACGGGTAAACCACAAGCTGATCGTGATGCTGCGTTAGACAAAATTGATGCTGCAAACCGTATTAACCGTGCGACGCTAAATAACATTTCAAGTGTGGAAGCGAAATTAGGCTTACAACTTCAAGAACTTGATAATTTAGATGATTTAGGTGCGGATACGTCTTTAAGAAATGCAAAACGTTTAAGTGAACTGCGCGATTTAGATTGGACACAAGCAATTTCAGATTATTACCAAGAAGAGTCTGTATTACAAGCTTCTTATAAAGTCTTTAACGACATGAAAGAGATGTCGATGTTTAAGATGTATCGCTAATTATTTAGTTCGGTTCTAAGACATTTTGATATCACCCCTGATATTGATTTATCAGGGGATTTTTTTATTGAATACAACAGATAAGTTCATTTTTTTAATGCTAGAAATAAAGTGTTTTTTTGTGTTGAAGAGGCTTTAAAACCATTATGAAGATAAAACTGTTTTGCATTTTCTGTGAGAGCATGAACCATAATCGCTTTAACGCCAATATTTTCAGCAACATGATAACAGCGTAAAACAGCATCTCTTAATAAATCAGCGCCAAGACCTTTTCCATGGAAAGAGATATCGACGGCAAGTCTAGCTAAAATGATGACCGGTATTGGATCTGGCATATTGCGACGAATAGGGTTGATGGCTTCAGTATGATTAACACTTCCTGTTGCTAAAGAATAATAGCCAACAACATAGTGGCTATTTTCTTTACAGACCACAAAAGTACGAGATGCACCCAATAATTGGTTTTTGAAACCTCTTTGCTTTATCCAGTTATCTAATACAATTTCACTACTATAAAAATCAGCGACTTCATGTGAACTTGATAACGGCTCAGGCGCTGTTACTTTTCCCATAATGGTTTTCTCATTAATAACTTTTCAAGAGCAGGGTCAATATCAACCGGCGCATCAATAATTTCTATAAATTCCGCATATTGAGCATCATTTAAATTAAAGGTTCTACGGTCTAAAATGACATCCTCAGCAGCTTGACATGCTGTTTCAAGAATAAAGTCAGTACGAGATTTATGGAGAATTTCAGCAGCAGTATCAATAAGAGCGCGTTGTGATTCTTTAGCGCGAATATTAAGTTGTACATCTGATTTCATATCACGCCTCCTTGTATAGCAAATGATATACAAGGATTGTAGAATAAATAAGCATTGATGGCTAGAGTGAAAACAGATTAATTTTAATGAGAGAGCTGAAAAATTAATAATGAAAAGTTAATCACCTGAAATCTCAAGAAACCAGCTGTTGCAATATCAATGTAATACGATTAAACGTATCGCTAAAGACACGCTCTGTAAACACAGGTAATGCAGGCATAATCATGGATAATGCTAACATACCAATAGTCAGCGTAAGAGGGAAACCAACCACAAAGACAGAAAGTTGTGGTGTCATTCGGTTTAGAATACCTAATGAAAGGTTGAGCACTAAAAGTAGCGTAATTAATGGCATGGCTAACATCATACCGTTAATAAAGATTGTGCCACCACTTTGAACTAAAGTGAGAATACCTAATGAGTTAAACGTCTGATTTCCAATAGGAACAACATAGAACGTATCAACTAATATAGACAATAGCCATAAATGTCCATCAAATACCATAAATAATAGCATTGTTAGCATATTAAAAATACGTGCCAGAATAGGCATATTAGGGCCACCTGATGGATCGACGAAGGTGGCGAATGAAAGCCCCATCTGTAAACCAATCACTTCACCAGCATGACGAACAGAAGCGAACGCCAACTGCATTGATAACCCCAGAATTGTGCCAATTAGAATTTGTTGCAACAGTACCCAAAAGGCAATAAGCGAGAATAAAGGTACATTACTTTGAGGTAAGCCTGGTGCAACTAATGCGGTAATTAAAAAGGCGAGCGCAATGCGAAATTTTTTAGGTGTCTGCTTTTCACTAAATAGCGGTGCAGTGCTAAAAAGGGCGAGTATACGCACAAATGGCCAGAAAAAATCACTAATGTAGCCGTTAAGCATTTCACTGGTCAGGGTTATCATTGCTATTAACCAATCATCCCAGGAATGCCAGTAAATAAGTTATGCATATAATCGACAAGTAAACTTAACATCCAAGGACCAGCAACTAAAATAGCAGCTAATACAGCAAGAATTTTTGGAATAAACGATAATGTCATTTCGTTTATCTGCGTTGCAGCTTGAAGCATACTGATCACAAGACCCGTCACTAGAGCGGACAATAAAAGAGGGCCAGCTAGTGATAAAGCGATTTTCATCGCTTCAGTACCTAGTGCTAAGACGGATTCTGGTGTCATGGGGTTACCTCTGCGCTAATTGAAAAAGCTTTGTGCAAGCGAGCCTAGTATTAATTGCCAACCATCTACTAAAACAAAAAGCATGAGTTTAAATGGCAATGAGACTGTGGCAGGTGGCACCATCATCATACCTAGCGCCATCAACACACTGGCAACAACTAAGTCGATAATAAGAAAAGGAATAAAAATCATAAAACCGATTTGGAAGGCGGTTTTTAGCTCACTCGTAATATAAGCAGGTACCAAAATACGCATTGGTACACTTTCGCGAGTTTCAAATGCAGGCGCATCGGCAAGACGAGCAAACAGAGCTAAGTCAGTTTCACGCGTTTGTTGCATCATAAACTGACGCAAAGGTTTAGAGCCATTTTCTAAGGCTTGCTCGAAGGTAATTTGATCTTCAGTAAATGGCATATAGGCATCTTGATAAATTTTATCAAAAACCGGTGCCATAATGAAAAAGGTCATAAATAACGCCAAACCAAGAACCACTTGGTTTGGTGGTGCAGAAGGTGTACCTAAAGCATTACGTAATAATCCAAGGACAATAATAATGCGGGTAAAACTTGTCATCATCAGCAAAACAGCAGGAATAAACCCTAACGCTGTAATGAAGATTAATGTTTGTACTGGTAATGACCAACTTTGACCACCACCTGGTAAAGGCTGTGTAATAACACTCGGAAATTGGGCAAACGCACTGGTAGGTAACAAGATTAAAACCAGCACACTAGCGAAGAGACGCCAACGCTTTAATGCGTTAAAAAAAGTGACACACTGATGCATTATGAGTTGCCTTTATCTCGCTTTAGCGTTTTTTGTAATATTTGAGTAAACAATGGCGATGTTGGTGATGAGTTCGCTTCCTGCGAGGCTTTATCAGGGATGGGTAATTTATGCAGCAGATTTACCTGCGATGCAGTTACACCTAATACGAGCCATTCCTGTTCTACTTCAACCACCACCACACGTTCTTTCGCACCTAATGAACAACTTGCTTTAACGCTAAGTTGTGCTGTCGTTCCTTTAAATGAACCACGGGCAAAGCCAAAACGGCGAAATAACCACATAGCAACAATAATAAGAACGATAATGCCTGCAAGTGCCGTGCTAACTTGAGCAAGGCTTTGACCTACAGGCAACGGTTGTGTAGGTGTTTGAACAGTTTGTGTTGTAGCGGGTGCGGTAGTATTTACCGCACCTTGGCTGGAAAAGGAAGGAAGCTGTTCCATAGATTAACGGCTCAGACGACGCATACGTTCTGATGGCGTAATGATATCGGTAATGCGAATACCGTATTTATCAGAAACAACAACAACTTCACCTTGAGCGATTAAATAGCCATTGATAAGAATATCAAGAGGCTCACCAGCTAAACCATCCAGTGAAACGACAGAACCTTGTGACAGGCTCAGTAATTTTTTAATGGTCATTTTGGTACGGCCTAACTCTACTGTTAATTTGACTGGAATATCCATAATCAAATTGATATCAGATAGATGGTTCAGCGTATCGTCTTCAGGTAAAAGATGTTCAAATAGATCGGAACTATTATCCTGGCTTTTCCCAGTTTGCTGTTCCATTGCATCAGCCCACATATCCTCAGCCGATTGTGAATTATCAGTTGGGCGATTTGCATCACTCATTGGTTTGTTCCTCATCCAGAGCGTTTAAAACAGGGTTAATTAGGTGTTCAACACGAAGGGCATATTGCCCATTTACTGTACCGTATTGGCTTGTTAATACGGGCACACCATCAACATGTGCAATCAATCTTTCTGGTCTATCAATTGGGATAACATCCCCAGCTTTAAGTGTTAGCACTTTTGATAAACGCAGTGGGATGTCAGCAAAGTTTGCGACCAGTTCTAGCTCTGAATGCTGAACTTGGTTGACTAAACTATCTAACCAAACCCCATCTTCTTGACGAACATTTTCAATTGGTGGATTAATCAGTCGTTCACGTAATGGTTCAATCATGGCAAATGGAATACAAATACTAAATTCCCCAACCATTGAACCAATTTCCACCTGAAAAGGTGTTGTAACAACAATGTCATTCGGTGATGAGGTGATATTGGTAAATTTCACCTGCATTTCAGAACGAACATATTCCACCTGAATTTTGAATATGGAATCCCAAGCATCACGGTAGGCATCAAGTGCCAGTTTCAACATTTTGTTGATGATCCGCTGCTCTGTGTTGGTAAATTCACGTCCTTCCACAGGGATTGGAAAACGGCCATCACCACCAAACAGGTTATCTACCGCGATATAAACCAGATTGGGTTCAAAGGTAAATAATGCTGTTCCTCGTAAAGGCTTTAAATGCACCAAGTTAAGGTTTGTTGGCACAGGTAAGTTACGAGCAAAGTCGTGATAAGGGTGAATTTTAACGCCACCAACAGTAATGTCAGGACTCCGACGGAGCATGTTAAACAGCCCCATACGGAATTGACGTGCAAAGCGTTCGTTAATAATTTCTAACGACTGTAAACGTTCTCGAACCACACGACGTTGCGTGTTGGGGTCATAAGGCTGAATATCCGGTTCATTCGGATCCTTCGCTATCGCAGGTTCCCTGTTCGCGCTTTTTTTGGCGTCGTCACCTGATGTGTCATCATTCAGCAGAGCATCAATCTCTGCCTGTGAAAGGATATTATCGCTCATAATGATTATCGCAGAATAAACGTGGTAAACAGTACATCGGAGAGGATCTGTTCAGATTCTCCCGGTACGAGAGTCGGTCTCAGCGTTTCTTTTACATCCGTCATTAGCTGGAGTTTTCCATTGTCTGTCGCAAGCTTATTAGCCTGTTGACGAGAAAGCAGTAATAACAAGCGGCTACGAACCTCAGGTAAATAATCATGTAGACGTTTACGAGTTTCTTCATTATGTAATCTTAATGTGATCCCTATGTAGAGCACTCTGTCTAAGTGTTCTTCGTCATCAATTAAATTTACCGTAAAGGGTTCTAATGACATAAAAACGGGTGCTGGTATAACTTTTTCCTGATTTGTGCCCGCTGAACCTGATTTAGCATGCTTCAATGCCCACCAACTATATCCACCGAATGCCGCTGCAATAATGGCGATCACCAATAATACGATGATCAGAATTAAGCTATAGCTTTTACGTTCATTGCTGTAATTAGACATGGACAGTTAAATTCCTGTTTTGTAGTGGATACGTGTTCACTGTTGTGGACTTCCATATCCATCTAAATCAACCTTAATTATCCCGCTATTTCTGTTTTTTAATTGCAGAAACAGATAGGGAAAAAACCATTAACTCTTACGTTTATTGACATAGGGTGTCCTCCCAATACATTTGTATTAGGCAAAAATATCAACACCACCACGAGCAGATGCTAATTCTTGAGGCGTAAGGGTTATCTTTTGTAGTGCCGTTTCAGAGGCTAATTGCAGAGAATTACCCTCGCTTCCTTGATAATTATCGGCACCATCTCCACTAAATTGAGAGGAATCTGACATATTTTGTTGTTGCCAACTGTCATGAGTGTCGCTAGACACCTGACTCTGCGTGAGCTGGATCCCATTTTCAGAGAGAGCTTGACGCAATTGATGCATGGCATTTTCTAATACAGAACGAACTTGTCCGTTTTGTGAAGCAAGGTGCAACTGCGCTTGCCCATCTTCTATTTTCATGCGGATATGCAATGAACCTAGCTCTTCAGGGTGTAAACGTAGCTCTGCCTTTTGTAAGCCATTACGGCTAAACATCACAATTTGTTGATTTAGTTGCTGTTGCCACTCTGGTGTTCCCACTTGTGCATTTAATACCTGTGTTGCCATCGGTGAAAATTGCATTTGTGGTTGTGTTGAAGAGTGAGCATGACCCGTAATGCTTTGCGAAGCCAAAGAAGAAGAGGTAGAAAGGGTGTTGTGAAGATCGCTTTCGACAACACGATTACCTGTCACCATTTGCTGAGCAACATTGTCCGCTAACTTTGCATTTGCAACTTGCTTATCGCCGTTTAGCAATGCATTCACTTTTTCTGCTGTTGGCGTTAAAAGTGTCGCGATGCTATCTACTTTTTTCGCAGAAGGTTTTTCTGTTTGATTAGCAGCGACAAGCGTACTTTCTGTCGCTAATGTTGCCGTCTCTGGACGTAGCTGGGTTAACAAGGACTTTTCATCTGATTTTGATAGATTAAGCTTGTCGGTAAGGTTGAAGTCCGACATATCACCATCTTTTGAAATAGTGCGTGCTAACGAGGCTAAATCTTCACCACGTTTAACTGATTGAGGCTGTTGTAATGCTTGATTCAGTTGCTCTGAGGGAAGGGTAAGCCGTTTTAATCCAGGTAGTCCTGCTAACTGAACGGGAAGTTCAGCGGCAAGTTCTTCTGCTGACATTAATAAAGAAGGGGTTTTATTTTCAACAATAGCCGCAAATTGTTCATTATCTGGCAAAGTAAGAGTCAATTGAGATTTCTCAAGAGATGGCTCTTCTATCACATTGGGTTCTGTGGTGACAGACGCAAGATGACTACCGTCTTCTTTTGTTTTGTCTTCATCAGAGTGTGAATGTGCTTTGTTTTCTTTCGTTGAATGGTTTGTGATATTGGTTGTCTTTTTATCACTCTGTGTATTTTGGGGTTGAGAGCCCAAAAGCTGAGCAAATGTCGGGGCATTATCACCGGGCTGACTATTTGAAGCGGATGTCGTTCCCGAAGAGGCTGCAGCGACATCCATGGTCAGAAGCGTTATCTCCATCAAGTTGTTCTCCGTAAAGTACTACGCTGTGCGTACTCGTCCATTTGTTTCTGTTCAATACGATCAAGATGTCGCTTACGGCTATCTTCAGCACGTTGCTCCAAAGTCTCAAATGCATTGAGTCGTTGCTGTTTTTCTCTCCATTGTTCAGTTGCAAGATCGAGCTGCGCCTGCCAATGTTGAAGTTGTTGTTTATGTTGTTCGATAGTCAATTCGAGCGTTTTGAGAAATTGTTGGTAGTTTTGCCACGATGCTGACGACATCCCCCCCAAATTCAACGTTTCATTTAGACGTACACGGTATTCATCCTGATACCCAATCAACATATTGAGTTGCTGTTCCATTTGTTGATGACTCTGCCGGACCTGAGCCAGTTGAATAGCGGCTTGTTCAGCCGCTGTCTGTGCCAGTTCTCTCAGTGTCACTAAAGGTGACTGCTCCCGCATTGGAACCCTCTTTACTTTCTCTGATTATGTTCAGAATTAGTTTACTGTGATCAGTTGATTAAGTTGCTCACATGCACTTTGATAACTGCATTGCTCTTGGATATCTTGTTGTAAGAACTTCGCGAGGGACGGATAAAGTGCAATGGCTTTATCAAGCATAGGATCACTACCCGCAGCATAAGCACCTACGTTAATTAAATCGCGGTTACGTTGATAGCTAGACAAAAGCTGTTTAAAGACTTGTACGCGACGATAATGTGTTTTATCAATCAGTGATGTCATTGCACGGCTAATAGAGGCTTCGATATCGATAGCAGGGTAGTGCCCAGATTCTGCAAGAGAACGTGAAAGCACAATGTGACCATCTAAAATCGCACGAGCAGAGTCTGCAATGGGATCTTGCTGATCATCACCTTCAGTTAAAACAGTATAGAACGCCGTGATAGAACCGCCACCATCAACGCCATTTCCCGCACGTTCGACTAGTGCAGGTAATTTAGCGAAGACAGAAGGTGGATAGCCTTTGGTTGCAGGCGGTTCGCCTACGGCAAGAGCGATTTCACGTTGCGCCATACTGTAACGTGTGAGTGAATCCATAATCAGTAAGACATGTTTTCCGCGATCACGAAAATCTTCTGCAATACGCGTTGCATAAGAAGCACCTTGCATACGAAGAAGTGGTGATACGTCAGCAGGTGCTGCGACAACCACAGAGCGCGCTAAACCATCAGTACCAAGAATATTTTCGATAAAGTCTTTAACTTCACGTCCACGTTCACCAATTAACCCAACAACAATGACATCAGCTTGGGTAAAACGCGCCATCATGCCTAATAGCACACTTTTACCTACACCAGAGCCTGCAAAAAGCCCCATACGCTGACCACGACCCACGGTTAACAGTGAGTTGATTGCACGCACGCCTACATCCAGTACATCAGTAATAGGAGTACGTTGTAGTGGGTTGATAGGTGGAGTGATCAGTGGCGCACGATAACCTGTATCGGGTGGTGGTAAACCATCTAAAGGATAACCAGAGCCATCTAAAACACGCCCTAACAGCGCATCTCCAAGAGGCAATTGGCGACCTTCATTTTCACCACCTGGAGTGGCCTGTGCATAAACACGAGCACCCGGTGTCAATCCCTCGACTTCCTGTAAAGGCATTAACAACATTTGGCTACCATTGAATCCAACGACTTCACTTTCAACTTCTTCAACAGTTTTACCAATGGTACGTTCTATTAAACACGTAGAGCCAAGGGGCATAACAAGCCCCTTAGCTTCCATGACTAAACCTGTTGCTCTGGTTAAACGACCATATTGACGTACACGCGGAATTTTATTTAAACGTGCTTCTGCATCACTGAGTTTTTCTAACCAACGCCCCAATCTTGCTGTCATTACAACGCCTCCGGAGCAGCAAGACGACAAAGCTCATGCCAACGAGTTGCAATCGTGGCATCAAGATCGCCATCATTTGTCACAACACGGCATCCACCAACATGAATACTGTTATCGGCAACTACTTTCCAACCATGAGCAGAAAGTGAATCACCCAGCTCTTTTTCAATTTGTGGAATATGTTTTGGGTTAACTCTTAACTGTGGGTTGTTTGAGAACATTTGTTCTTGTTGCAACATTAAGGTTATTTGCGCCAGTAATGCAGACCCATCACAAACAGCAGGCTGACCCAGAACTTCTTTTGCCGCTGTGAGGGCGATTTGCATTAAACGTGAAGCAATAACACTGTCTAACCCATTTAAAGAGTGCCTAAACTCAGCCAACAATCCTTGCCATTCATTAATTAATGGTGATTGTTGAGCAATGCCTTGGCGAATACCTTCTTCAATACCTGATTGTAATCCAGCCTGATAGCCTTCCTGATAACCCTGGTTTTTCCCTGCCTCAAAGCCTTCAGCGTGACCCAATTTCTGAGCCTTTTCTTTCATGTCATCAAGCATATTAATTTGCTCAAGGACTTTCTGTTGCTGAACGACTTCTTTTTCCTGTTTTTCGACTTCCTTTTCGTCTTCTGTCGTGTCCTCGACATTTAATGCCCAATCAGTGAGTTCTTTGGGAACCCAAGGCTTCCAGTTAGTATCAGTATGTTTATCAGACATAGGTATCGTCTCCTCCATGAAGAACAACCTCACCAGTCTCTGCTAATTTGCGTACCACAAGCAGAATTGCTTTCTGCTCTGCTTCCACTTGAGACATACGAACAGGGCCGCGAGAACTCAAGTCATCACGCATGATCTCAGCAGCACGTTGCGACATATTGGCAAGGAAGTGATCGCGCAGCTCTTGATCGCACCCTTTCAATGCCACAACCAAGGAGTCGGATTCCACTTCCTGTAGAATGCGCTGAATTGAACGGTTGTCGATATCGATAAGGTTTTCGAACAGGAACATTTCGTCGATAATTTTTTGTGCCAATTCGCCGTCGTAATCGCGAACCGCAGTAATGACATTCTCTTCTTGCTGGCTCTTCATCAAGTTGATGATTTCAGCAGCAGTACGAACACCACCCATTTTACTGCGTTTGAGGTTCTGACCATCAAGCAGGTTATTCAGAACTTCAGTTAATTCCGCTAATGCTGACGGTTGAACACCCCCAAATGTCGCGATACGAAGCATCACGTCATTACGCAGTTTCTCATCGAACAGTGCCAGAATATCTGCCGCTTGACCTCGTTTAAGGTGAACCAAGATGGTTGCGATAATCTGCGGATGTTCGTCGCGGATAATATCGGCAGCCATTTGTGGCTCCATAAAGTTAAGCGTTTCAATCCCTGTTGAAGTTTCTCGTGTTTCAGAGATTTCATCTAACAGGTTATTAGCGCGTTCTTCACCCAAGGCTTTAACAAGAACAGAGCGCAAGTAGTCATTTGCATTCACGTTCAATGCGGCATATTGCACCGCATCTTCTTCAAAGCTTGCCATAACATCAATTAATTGCTGATTTGAGATATGGCGCATTGATGACATTGCAATACTGAGTTGCTGAACTTCTCGTGTACTTAGATGTTTAAATACTTCCGCCGCTCGGTCTTCACCGAGAGTTAGTAACATAACGGCGCTTTTTTCGGTTCCAGTTAAGTTATTACTCATTGCTCTTTACTCATCCATTGACGAATTACCATTGCGACGACACGAGGATCTTTCTCTGCCATTTCACGGATACGTTGGCTCTGCAATTCGGCACTCACACGTTTACGTGCTTGTTTACGTCTTGCTTCGTCATCTAATTCTGCTTCATCAACATCATCTTTAACTTGTAGCTTGGTTTTCAGCACGGCTTTCTGTGCAGCAACTTCAGCTTCACGGCGTTTTTCAAGCTGTGGTTTCACCAGTTTGCGCCATAAGATCCATGCGATGATGACAAGTAATAACCAGCGACCTAAATCTAATGCTTTCGCAAGAATATCTGGATTTTCCCATACAGGAACGGTGATCACTTTCTCTTCAATATCGTTAAACTGTGAGTTCACGACACTTAAAGAGTCACCACGCTCTTGGGAATAGCCCATCGCTTCACGAACAAGCCCTTCAATTTGCTGAATTTGCTCATCAGTTAGCGGAACAAGTTTAGTTTCAACAACAGGCTCTTCGCCTTCAGCGGCTTCTTTCTTATCTTCAACTGTTTTGTAGTTCACAATAACAGCGACAGAAAGACGCTCGACATTACCTACTGGACGCTTGATATGGCGAATTCGGCGATCAACTTCATAGTTGGTTGTTTCATCTAAACGGCTATTACTGTTTGGATTACGCGTTAATGTGCGATTCGTACCCGTTGCATTGGCGTCATCTGCTTTCTCACCTTCTTGCGCTTTTGGCGCTTCAATAGGTGCTTGTGGTGGAGCAACAGGTTGATTAGATAATGCACCAGGAACACCGCCAGCTAACATGCCACCATTTTGCTCACTTTGGCTCAATTGTTTCGAACGCACTGCGGCTTGATTTGGTGGTTGGTTTGGTTTGTACTCTTCAGCAGTCTCTTCTGTATGAGAGAAATCAACTTGAGCAGTCACCTGTGCATGAACGTTTCCACGACCCACAATTGGGCCTAATAACGTTTCAATACGTTGCTGATAACGGCTTTCTAGCTCTTGAACATATTTCAGTTGAATAGAGTTAAGATCACGACCTAATGCATCAGGCTGTGTCAATAATTTGCCGCTTTGGTCGACGATGGTCACACTGCTATCAGGCATACCTGCAACACTGCTCGCAACGATATGCACGATGGCATTAATTTGACCTTCATCTAGCGCTCTACCCTGTAAAAGACCCACCGTAACGGATGCAGAAGGGGATTTCTGTTCACGAACAAAAAGAGATGGTTTTGGTAGTGCTAAATGAACTCGGGCATTTTGTACAGGACCTAATGTCTCGATAGTGCGAGCAAGCTCACCTTCAAGTGCACGTTGATAGTTAATCTGTTCACTAAATTGGCTGATCCCGAACTTTTCTTTATCTAACAGTTCAAAACCGGCAGCACCGCCTTTTGGAAGCCCCGCTTGCGCGAGTTTCAGGCGTAATTCATGAACCTGATTGTCAGGCACCATAATCGCTGCGCCATTTTGTGACAAGCGATAAGGTACATTCATCTGTGTTAACTGTGTGACAATTTCGCCACCGTCTTTATCGCTAAGATTACTATAAAGCACTTTATAATCAGGGCTTTGTAACCATAAAAATGCAGCAACAAAAATGGCAATAGCCGCCGAACCCGCAATAATGAGCGGAATTTTCGGATCGGCTTTTATCCGGTTAATAATGGCGTTAAAACCCTTATTCTGGTTCACAACGTCGGTTTTTTCGGCATTCATAGACAATCCTTGCCTTGTAGTTCGGGATGAATACTAAAAGCGTGGCGTAACAAAACAGACTCCCCTTACGCAAATAAATAAACCTACTCTCAGGTGTCTCATTATTGGCCTTTTGCGTTTCATTTAATGGCGTAATTAGCCCTTAACTTTTGCGTTAATTACTCGCTTTGGAATGAAGCCCCTGTGTTAGGGTATAACTCGGTAAGCGTGTTGGTTCACTTCCTTACTATGACATTGATTCAGTAATTGAATTAGATGATTAACGCAGAGGTTTATATGTCAATTCCAGCTATTGAAAGTGTTCTGGATAAAATGCAAATCCAGACTTTGCAAGCATCCAATATTGCGAAACCCCAGCCAGTACAAGCAGGATTTGCAACTCAGCTTGTTCAAGCCGTGGGTAAAATTAATGAAACTCGAGTGAATGCAACCAACAAAGTTCAAGCGTTTACCTTAGGTACACCAGGTGTTGAATTAAACGATGTGATGGTGGATATGCAAAAATCCAGTATTTCATTACAAATGGGCATACAAGTACGTAATAAGTTAGTTGCCGCTTATCAAGAAATCATGTCGATGCAGGTGTAGTACCTTATCATTTGATAAAGGTGACTTTTCTTTTATACAACGTGATAAGAAACACCTAATCAAAATAGAGTGGGGCATCTTACTCAATGTCATTGAATAGATGATATAAGCTTTCGAATGTGATTAAACATTCGAATACTTATACTATTGTTTGCTATTTATGATAATGAGTGCCCCTTTGTGTAGATAGATAGACACATCATTTTATTGATGTGCGCTTTTGCACATCTATATCAAAGCAACTCACTTTTTATCTCTTCTTATATTTCAAAAAAGATCAAAAGTAATGGTTAAATAAGTTACTTAACCTATTATTCGATAGAGTAGTAATGATATGAACAATATTGGAGAACGTTATTGTGGTTGAAGTTATTTTTTCTGTCCATCCAGAATCAAGTGCACCTAGAAATGTCAGTGGTCAAATATTAAGTAAAGAATATAGCTCGCTTTCAGATTTTGAATTGGCAAAAATAGATGAAATGATCTGTCTTCAACATGGTGAGGACGAAAAGGAAATTTCATTATGGAAAGTAAAAAATGTAAAACGAATTATACGAAAAAACAAAGATGTCTATATAGTTTCTTGCTTTTTCCATTTTGAGTTTAAATAAGTCTGAGACAGAACTCATTATTTTGAGTTCTGTGTCCAAATAAGATAAATGAGTTAATTTAAAAAGTAGAAATGTCATTGACAAAAATACGAATTAAATAACAAATCCATACTAGACCTTCCTCTTAGTGTAAGCCCTATTATCTTCTTAAACGAGATTTAAGGAGATAACTATGTGGGAATTACTAAGAGATAACTGGTTTATTCTTATGCTATTACTTTGTCCGTTAATGCACCTCTTTATGCATAAACATCATCATAATGAAAATAGTTCACATGATTGTTGTAAAAATAAGGCAGAAACCTCGACAACAGAAAAGCATAAAACACATTTAGATGCTTGAATAGATTAATTAATATTGCTATTGGGCTAAATAATCAGGTTTAGCTCAATTTTATTTATTGAAATATATATTACCGCTTTGGTTTATCTGTACCTTGATGAAACCGTAATTGCCAATCACCATGATGGTTTTTTTATACAGATAGATGAGTGGTCAGTTTGCTTTATTTTTTGTTATTTTTTAATTGATAGCTGGTATAAGTTAACAGCATCACATCATCACTTAGTTGAGAACCTTGATAATCTTCTTAATAAATCGCTATATTGCTATTGTCGTTTGTAAGATTGTGAATTATATCTGTTTTATTAACGCAAACGCCAAAACGACAAAATTTCATAAAATCATCATGCAAAAGTTGAATAAGTACATCTGTATTTTTTCGGTTGGTGCCCTTGTGAAGTATTTTCTCTTGTTGGATTAATTTTGTATAAAGCTCGGTCATCATCTTTTTTCTCGCTTTTTTCTATTTTATTTTTTTAAATTTAATATAGAGATTGTTATTTAGTAGATATACTGTATATTTAAACAGTATTTTAAGTGTGTTAAATAATGGAAATATAAATAAGGATATTATTATGTCAACTGCGACAACAAATAAAGCGCTTGTTTTAAGTGGTGAAAGTAAAAATGCCATCTTAATGTTAGATGAACAAATCGTTAATTGTATTGGTGAAGATGCACAAATTATTCATACCGGTAAAAATGTCAAAATTTATGATAATGAAGGCACTGAATATAACGAAGATGACGGTACTATTAAGCACGGCAAAAATTCACTTTTTATCACCTTAGGTGAAGAAAGTTTTGTCGAAGCTTCAAGTCAATCAGTGACTTTCTCGTCAGGGCAAAAATCAACGATCTCCCACGGTTATGATTCAGATGAAAATGGGATCCCTTTAGTAAAAAATACCATTGCTATTACGACAGGTAATGAAGCTGTTATTAATAGTTATGCAGAAAATTCAATTGGTATCGCAACGGGCGATAATACTTGGGTGCAAGATCTTACTGAAGGAAGTATAGGTATTGCGACAGGAAATAACGCTAATGTTGTCTCTGAAGGTAACTTTAAAACTGCGGCTATTTTTGGCAATCACTCTGAAATTAGTGGGATGGATGCAAGTTGTTCTGCTTTTGTTGGTGGGCAAAACTGTACTGCTAATATTGGTCATAATGGATTGTTACTATCTGAATTTCCTTTAGAAGAACTGACTGCTGGTACTCATTCAGTTATTGTAGTGGGTTGGCATGACGGTGAACGTAAACGTTTTTCGACTTATTACCAAGGAATTGATTTTGAAGGTAGTATTTATTGGATTACAAAAGATCCTCAAACAGGGAAAAAAACAAAGCATTATAGAACGAATACCTATAAAACAACCGAGTTAGGCGAGTTGGTTTTGCTGAGAACAGATGAACGTGAACAAGATATTTCTTGGCAAAAAGACTAATGTTTGCTTAAAGAAAATTTAATACGCTCCAAAGCTCAATAATTTTATTGGGCTTTTTTCTAATGGTAAATATTTAATAACATTTTAAATAACTAAAAATAAAACCAGCTCACATACCAATATGAATAGTTATGATAGTAGTAAGGTTTTTATAACTTGATGAAAAAATAATGGGATTACTGATTAAAGCACTGATAGGTGCGTTTGTAGTGGTATTAATCGCCGTTTTATCGAAATCTCGCCATTACTATATTGCGGGATTGGTTCCGTTATTTCCAACTTTTGCGCTTATTGCACATTATATTGTTGGCTCTGAACGTTCTATTGAAGCGTTACGAACCACAATTATTTTTAGTTTATGGGCTGTTATTCCTTATATGATTTACCTAATTTCACTCTATGTGATGATCAACTATGTAAAACTATTTACAGCATTGGCTACGGCGGTTATTTGCTGGATTATCGCGGCTTGGTTGCTTATTCAGTTATGGAATAAACTTCATGGATAGAGTATTTACTCTTACCTATTTATTACTACGCCAAAAAATAAAGATAGAGAGAATATGAGAAAAGCACTACAACAAAAAATAATTCAAATATGTAATGACAAAATTTCAGCCAAAGGAGAGGGTGTGGGATTATCATTTTATGCTTTTTTTGCTAATAAAAATGACAACCCTGAATTACTTATGGAAGTTGCAACATGGTGGATAATGATACATAAATTTGATCACTTTGAAAAAGCAGTAAAAATAAAAAAATTAGTGCAATCAGAAATGGAAGATCACGGCTAATTTTCCTAGAATAAAGTTCATCTTTTTATAAAACGATTTTATTAAACTAAAAATTATTGATTATTATCACATTAAAGCAGGTCATAAACGGCTATGGTAATTACATGATTAATAACGTAAACGGTGATGATATGGAATATTGGTTTATTGCGTATAAAGTGCGTTCCAGAAATGGTGATACCTACGCCGGACATAAAATTGTAGAAACAGAGAGTGGGATCACACCCCATATTGCGTTAGAAAAAGCATGTCAGGAAGTTGCTGAAGGAGCACAAGCTGATATTCCTGCGGTGAGAGTAGTTGCTTTTAATCGTTTATAAGACATTCTACCTAATAGAAAATCCTACATTTAAAATGTGGGATTTTTTTTATCTAAATCTAAGAGTTGGTTATTTAATGTGCTTTATTTATAAACCGATTTAGTAATCGAAATAATAAAAAATAAGGTGTTCATTTATATAATTTAATTACATTGATCTGATAGCGCTTTTTTATTTCTTTTACTTAAGTAAGATTCAATTATGTGATCTCAGCTCTACTAATTTACTTTTACTCATTGAATAAAAAAAGGCTTATGGTTAATGTGCATGTGGGCTAAGGAATAGCTCAATACAAGGAAATAAGAATCATTATTTTGATTTTTTAGTTATTAATAAAAGGAAATTTAATTATGACAGTATTAACCGTTTATTTATGTGGTACCGGATCTAACTCATTTGATAATAATAATCCGACCTTCTGGCAAGGCGAATTGGTCTCCACTTTAGCGCAAAACAACCAAGGACGAGAGTTTGCACAGTGGTTTATTGTTGATGGCCCAGGTAGTGGTAATCTGCAAGAAGATGATTTATGGGTTGAAAGTCCTAATTACTCTGATATCAAGGGTTCGCTATTTGGTAGTGGTTGGGAAGAAAACGTGAAGCACGCACTTTGCTTAATGAAAGGTAACTTTGATTGGCAACGTGAAAAGTTAACCGAAGAGCAGTATAACCAACTGAAAAAAGCGGGCATTCCCATTGAAGATGTCAAAGTAACAGGCTCTTTTTTATGGCGTAAATATGACTATGGCGATCGTCAAGTCACTCAGCAACAACTTCAACAGCAAATTATTCGAATCTTCCGTAAAGATGGCATTATTCCAACACAAGTTAACTTAGTGGGTTGGAGTCGTGGTGGTATTACTTGCCATATGTTAGCGAATGCGATGTTGGCAGATCCTCAATTAAAAGATATTCCCGTGAATATTTTTGCTATTGATCCTGTTCCAGGTCCACTGAATTTCCAACCTGAAAAAGTCACGCTTGGTAAAAACGTTAAAGAATATGTCGGATTTTATGCAAGAGATGAACGCTCTAAAGGATTTACTTGCGTGATCCCAACCGTCGCTGCTGATACTAAAATGCATATTTTCCCTATTTCTGGACGTCATGCCACATTAGTGGGTAATGCTTCTATTGATGGTAGTGAAGGTGAAAATGCATTATATGCGCCAGGTCTAGTGGTTCGCCACTTTGCAGAAGTCTGTTTAACTCGCTGGGGCTGTGATTTAGCAAATAAATTAGCCTTAACGGATACACAAATTACAGGCTATCACACCGATATTGCTAATGATGCAGATAAATATATAGCAATGCGTCGTAAAACCTATTCTATCCATGAAAGTACGGGTAAAGATGAACGTAAAGTCTCATTAGGTAAAGAGGGTAAAGCATTCTCTGAGATCCACGGTGGTCAATATAATCCATCAGTAGGTTTAACCGCAGATTACTTATCTAATCAGCAACTCTATGATGTGATTAAATAAATTATTATTTATCAGATTATTATGAGCTAATAAGTCGCCCACAGTGAAGTGGGCGATTCTAATTTCAACCATTATCACATTATTTATCACAGTTTCTGACTAGGAAAATGAGGGTTGATTTAATATACTGCTCTTTGAGAGCTAACAGAATTTCAATAGACATAGACAGACTGTAGGAGGTTTCTATGCCTGAGTTTACTGTTAGAGTTGAATTATCCGATTCTGAAAATGCAGACTATGTGTTATTAACACAAAAGATGGTAAAAGAAGGATTTAAAAAAGAGATTGATGGATTAAAAGGTAAATATGTTCTGCCTCTTGCAGAGTTTAATTACCATACTGAAACTAAAGATCATAAAGAAGTTATCGAGTTGGCTTTTTCAATTGCAGAGAAAATAACCTTAAATCCTGCCATTTTAGTGACAGAAGTAAAAAATAGAGCGTGGAAAGGGTTAGAGCGACTTTAAGATTATCTTTATAAAATAGATAAGCAAAGTAATAAAGGCTCGTGGGGAGTCTGAACGTATTGAGATTGATAGTTTTATCGCCTACTTTTCTATATTGAGTATCCATTCTTTTGCGTTTCTCACTATAAAAACGCACTATCAACATTATCATTTCATTATTTATATTAAACACAAATTTTGTCGATGATATCGCATTATCATTGATTGTTTTGTTATCACTTTTAAACCACGGGATAAAGCGTATGAATTGGATTTTAAAATCATTTTCACAACTCACCACAGATGAGCTTTACGCTATTTTGGCATTAAGAAATCAGGTTTTTATTTGTGAACAGCAATGTGCTTATCAAGATCTGGATGGGTTAGATCAAAATACATTACATCTGTTTGCGAAAGGGGAAGAGAGTCAGCAACTCATTGCTTATGCACGCTTATTACCTCAAGGTATCGCATTTAAAGAAGCCTCAATAGGGCGAGTGATTGTCGCGGAAAATCAGCGGGGAAGTGGTATTGCTCATCAATTAATAAAAGAGGCGATTGCAACTGCGTGCCGTCAATTTAATACCCATATAATAAAAATAATGGCACAGGCTTATTTAGTTTCATTTTATCAATCACATGGTTTTGTTATCGATTCAGAAACTTATCTTGAAGATAACATTCCACATATTGATATGGTTTTAGTGCAATCTGTACAATCTATGTCTATGTAATCAAAACCAAAAGAATAAAAATGGTAAATGTTGATTTTTACGTTACCGATAACAAGTTAAGCCGAATAATAAGAGATGTTATTTTCTAAATAAAGACGCCATTAGCTAATAAAACCGCTTTTGGCGCAGAGGAGAGTTATTTCAGGTTGAGATCAGGATAATAACTATGTTCTGTAAACTGACCATAGCTATTTTGTATCCTCTGCTCTTGTTCAGTCTGTCTTATTAATATGCCAAGCTCATCTAGACGAGCCCGTAATAAATTTCGCGTCTCATTTTCGTTTTCTAAGATTTTCTTTAGCATATCTGTGAGGCGTTGTTGTAGTCTCAGCTCACCGTCAGCAGGTTTTATCATCTTAGTGATACTTTCTACGCTTTTTAAATAATCCATTTCCATTTCTATCAGCTTATCCCATTGCTGATCTTTGGCAAGCGTTAACATTTGCTCACTTGATTTTAAAACATGCTCGTAAGCCGCCATAATATCCATATTGTTATCCACTCTAATTTAATAAGAATTAATCTGTGTGCCGATTTGTTGCCAAGCATCAGAAATTTCAGTTAAGAGCTTGATGACTTCATGAATTTTTTCTGGATTATTTTTTAAGTTAGCATCGAGTAGCTGATTAACCATATAGTCATAAAGGAGCTCCAGATTTTCTGCAAGCTCGCCACCTTTTTCTTTATCCAAACCTTGCTTTAACCCGTTACCAATAATATTAATGGCTTTAGAAATGTTTTCGCCTTTACCTGCGATATTTCCTTGCTCCATTAATATTAATGCACGGCGAAGGGCGCTAAGCGCCCCATTAAATAGGATCTGGATCAGCTGGTAAGGCGTGGCATTTAAAATCTCGCTTTCAACGTCGATTTGAGCATACATTTTACTGGCTGATTGTTGATACATATTATCCTACTTTTAAAAATTACATTAATAAACGGCCGATTGATGCACTAGAGTTAGTCATGGAGTTCACCATTTTATCTAACTGTTGGAACTGGTTTTTATAACGTTCCATCGTGGCGGCAATATTGCGTTGCGTGTTTTTAATTTGGTTATCTAACGTTTTTTTACGTTTTTTCACACCATCAGTGGCAATATCTAATGTACCATCATTAGATTGCAGTGTTTTCTTTAGGTAATTATAGGTTTGAGTACCAAATCCTGTCTCTTTACCATCACCCATAAAAAACTCTTTGACGTTAGCTGGCTTTTCTTTTAACGCATCATCAAGTTTTTTATTGTCGATTTCTAATGTGCCATCGACTTTAAATTTAATACCCATTTTATTAAGGGTATCTAATTCAGATGTGCTTTGTGAGCTAGTAACAAAGCTTTTTAGCTCAGACATAATCATACGGCTGGTGCTATCACCTAATAAAACCCCGTTGTTTTTAGACGATTCTTCGCCTTTTTCAACTTGGGTGTATTTGGTTAAATCTTTATACGTTGTGCTCAGTTCGTTATAAGCATCAGTCCAGGCTTTAATCGCCTTTTTCATTGGTTCAATGTCACGTGCTACATTGATAATTTCAGGCTTATCGACACCATCTTTATTATTGTCAGTGGTTTTTTTCAGATTTAAAACGATCCCTTCAGGCGCATCTTTAATCTCATTAGTCTGACGTTCAATCGCAATTCCGTTAACGGTTAATTTCGCATTTTTAGCGTCAACAATTTGTCTCATGCCTGATGTATGTGATGCATCGTCTTTGGCCGTTGAATTCGACAGGAATTGATTTAACTTATCATCACCTTCAACGGTGATTTTCATTTCAGATTTAGTACCTTCTTTACGTGAAGTTAGCACTAAATAGCTAGTATTATCATCAGCTTTAACAATAGTCGCTGAAACATTACCTTCTTTTTTATTGATAGCATCACGTAATTCAAGAATTGAAGTTTGTTTATCTTCTAATTCGATACGTAATGGTTTTTCTTCGCCGGGTTGTGTAATAACTAATGTTCGTTTATTACCTTCACCTAAGGTTTCCCCAAGCGGTTTCTTTACATCACTGACTGCTGTAGATTTTAATGTTTGAGCTTGAGCTAATTGGGTAACAGAAACGGTGTAGTTACCGACACTTGCTTTACCATCAGTGGTAACTTTAAAAGCATCAAATTCATCTTCAACTTTAGTGCCTACAATTTTGTCGAATTTTTTTAAATCTTCTGATGCTTTTTGTAATTTATCGAGCTGTCCGCGCATTTTACCGTAAGCAGTAATTTGAGCGTCATAGCTTTTCATCTGTTTATCAAGGGGTTCAAGGCGTTTATTTTCCGCCGCTTCTAATTGTGCCAATGTTTGACCTAGAGGCATCCCTGAGCCTACGCCTAGTGAAGCAATACCAGCCATACTGGTCTCCTTTCTGTGTTCGTAAAATGATCCTCAAAAAATGTTATCGGTAGAATCGGCGAAAAGTTTACGTCTATTTAGTATTTTTGATGAGTGAAACAGGCTGCCATATAGAAGCCTTTTATTGCCATTGATGACCAAAGTCGAATTTAGATGGGTTAAAAAAACGTTGAGACGAATATTGATAAAAAATAAATAAAAAAATGATAATTTAATTTCTTTATTTATCATTAACTTGATATCGATTCTATAAAAAATCGCAGAAATTTTTGTAGGAAAAGTTAAAGGTTGTATGTGGAGTGCCGATAAACTTGTTGCCGGTGATTAACACCGAAAATGAATAGGCAAACTTTTATTTTATCGACTTGATTTTAAAGGAATCTAGCTATGGCACAAGTCATTAATACCAACTATCTGTCTCTGGTAACTCAAAACAACCTGAATAAATCTCAGGGAGCTTTAGGAAGTGCAATCGAGCGTCTGTCTTCTGGTTTACGTATCAACAGCGCTAAAGACGATGCAGCAGGTCAAGCGATTGCTAACCGTTTCACTTCAAACGTAAATGGTTTAACTCAAGCAGCACGTAATGCGAACGATGGTATCTCTATCGCTCAAACTACTGAAGGCGCTTTGAACGAAATCAACAACAACTTACAACGTATCCGTGAGTTAACAGTTCAAGCTAAAAACGGTTCTAACTCAGAATCAGATATCAAATCAATCCAAGAAGAAGTTGGTGAGCGTTTAAAAGAAATCGACCGTATTTCTGAACAAACTCAATTCAACGGCGTTAAAGTACTGAGCGGCGAAAAAGAAAAAATGACCGTTCACGTTGGTACTAACGACAAAGAAAAAATTGAATTTGACCTGAAAAAAGTTGACAGCGAAACTTTAAAAGTTAAAGACTTAGAAGTGGGTGCAGAAACTAAATTCACTGGTGTGACTGCTGCTCAAATTACTGCTGGTAATCAAGACCTGGCTGCATTATCTGCAAAAGCAACTACCGGTACTGATGTAGCTGCATTTGGTAACGCTAAAATTGCTGGTGCTGATGTTGCAGTTACTGGGGTTTCAGAACATGATGGTAAACAGTATATCACTGCTGGTGGTAAAACTTATGAAGGTACTGTTACTGTTAAAGATGGCGCAACAGCCGGTGATGCTAAAACTGTAGAATACACAGTAGGTAAAGAAATTACTCTTGTTTCTGATGCTGATGCTAAAACTGCAACTGAGAAAGCTGAAAAAGCTGAAGCTCAACTGAAAACGTTAGACGAAGCTATCAACACTGTTGACGGTATGCGTTCTTCTTTAGGTGCGATTCAAAACCGTTTTGAATCTACTATCAACAACCTGAACAACACTGTTAACAACTTATCTGCTGCACGTAGCCGTATCTTAGATGCTGACTATGCAACAGAAGTTTCTAACATGAGCCGTGGTCAAATCCTGCAACAAGCTGGTACTTCAGTACTTGCTCAAGCAAACCAAGTACCACAAACTGTTCTGTCTCTGTTACGTTAATTCGTACTCTGACACAAAAGATACCTTTCTATATTCAAAAGGTCCTCGTAAGAGGGCCTTTTTTTTGTCATTTTGTTTTATATTTAACCCCATTCTTTTTTAGTTTTATTTTTTCTTTCGATAACTTTCTTTTTTTTCTGCAATCAATTATTCCTTGTAAATTAACTGACTGGCTTTTATTGCTATTTTCGCGACTCCGAAAATCGTAAAACCTTCAAAATTGATGACGATAGTGTTTAGGCAACGTTATTACAGTGACGTAATAACAAACCTATTCATTAAAAACATTTTAAAATCAAGTTGAAGGAATATCGTATGGCACAAGTTATCAATACAAATTATCTGTCTTTAGTGACTCAAAATAATTTAAATAAATCTCAAGGCGCTTTAGGCACAGCAATTGAACGTTTGTCTTCTGGTTTACGTATCAATAGCGCAAAAGATGATGCCGCAGGTCAAGCGATTGCTAACCGTTTTACCGCAAACATTAATGGATTAACTCAAGCTTCTCGTAATGCCAATGACGGTATTTCAATTTCTCAAACTACAGAAGGGGCATTGAATGAAATTAAAAATAATCTGCAACGTGTTCGTGAATTAACTGTACAAGCAAAGAATGGTTCTAATTCAGAGACAGATATTAAATCTATTCAGGAAGAAGTTAATCAACGTACTGCAGAAATTAACCGTATTTCAGAGCAAACTCAATTTAATGGCGTTAAAGTATTAAGTGAAGATAGCAAATTGAATTTACAAATTGGTGCCTATGATAAAGAACAAATTAGTGTTGATCTAAAGAAAATCGATGCCACTACATTGGGTATTGATAAATTAGATCTCACTGTGGAACCAGAAAAGCTGCATGGTGGCTCTACAACAACGGTTTCTGTGGCTAATAAGGTAACAACACCTACAACAAAAGATATTGAAATCGATATCACATCGTTAAAAACAGGTTTAGCGGCAGGTGAATCTTTAGAAGGTATCTATTATGCAGTGGATGCAAATGGTAAAGAAGATAAAACTAAATTGGCAATTGAAATAAAAGATGCTAAAGGTGAAGTCAAAACTTTTGGAGCAACTATAGATACAACAAATGTCATTGATAAAACAACAAACGACTTTATTCCTGGTGGTAAAGTAACTTTAACTAAAGGTACAGAAATTAAACCTAAAAATCCACCAACAATTAATGATGCACCATTAAAAGGCTTAGATGACGCACTTGCTCAAGTTGATAGCTTACGTAGTGCAATGGGTGCGGTACAAAACCGTTTAGATTCAACTATTACTAATTTAGGTAATACGGTGAACAATCTAACTGCATCACGTAGTCGTATTGAAGATGCAGATTATGCAACTGAAGTTTCTAATATGAGTCGTGGTCAAATTCTGCAACAAGCGGGTACTTCTGTGCTTGCACAAGCAAATCAAGTACCAAAATCTGTTCTTTCTTTATTACGTTAATCCCATCTTTAAATAATCCTCAAATAACACCCACTGCAATTTTTTGCAGTGGGTGTTTTATCATCAAAACAATCGTTTTTTTAATTAATCATTTATGAGTATTTAAACTTATTACTAAGACGCTAAAATCTCACAAAATAAAATACTATGATTTATATGTTATTTTTTTATGAACAGAATGCATATTCAATACGTCGATTTCTTTTAATGAGCTAAATTATCAATTTAATTAACGGTTTTTCTAAGGATTAGTCGACACTCATTTAAGGTAAAGTAGTTCTCGTAATGCAATGACAAATTCATTATCAATGAAAACCCGATTTTTGCTGAAAATTTGGCATAGGTGAAAAAGAGGCGCTTTTGCTTCATTGTTCAGCCGATTGCTAAATCTGTTTCGCCAGATAATGGTTTCCGGTCTTTTATCCAAAGGTGTCTTTTGTTGTGAGTGATTTGTATACCGCCGAAGGCGTGATGGACAAAAATAGCCTCTGGGAGCGATATGTCCCGTTGGTTCGCCATGAAGCATTACGATTACAGGTCAAGTTACCTGCGAGTGTTGAATTGGATGATCTTTTGCAAGCAGGTGGAATTGGGTTATTAAACGCTGTTGAGCGTTATGACTCAATGCAAGGCGCTGCCTTTACCACTTATGCTGTTCAACGTATCCGTGGCTCTATGTTAGATGAGCTACGCAGTCGAGATTGGGCGCCACGTAGTGTGCGTCGTAATGCAAGAGAAGTTACCCATTCTATTCATCAATTAGAGCAGGATCTAGGACGACCCCCATTAGAACAGGAAGTTGCTGATCATTTGCAGATTGAGTTAGCAGAATACCGGCAGATCCTATTGGATACGAATAACAGCCAATTGTTCTCTTATGACGAATGGCATGAAATTTACGGTGAAAGCTGTGAACCGTCTCAAGACGAAGATCATGATGACAATCCATTACAGATGTTATTAGAAAGTGATATTCGCCAAAGAGTCATAGACGCGATAGAATTGCTTCCCGAAAGGGAAAAAATGGTTCTTACTCTGTATTATCAGGAAGAACTTAATTTGAAAGAAATAGGCGCAGTGCTTAATGTCGGGGAATCCCGCGTGAGCCAGCTACACAGCCAAGCCATAAAAAGGCTGCGAGCACGCTTAAACCCAGAGAAATAGAAGTTTTGCTTATTTTTGTTTTTGTTTATTAAGACTACAACACAGGGCTTTATCTCTTATGTCTGTTTCAACACAAAAGAAACGGCCGCTAAGCCGTTACATTAAAGACTATAAACACAGCCAGACTCATTGTCTACATTGCCACAAGGCGCTTGATCGGATCTCTCTCGTATTCAATCGCCAAGTCATCAATAAAGAAGCCATTTCTGAAATGACAGATTTAGTTGATGATGAAACGTGGGAAACGTTACAAGAGAAGTTTTCTGCGCTATGTCGTTTCTGTAGTGAGATTTACTGTAATAGTGAAACTGACTACTTTGACATTATGTCTTTTAAGCAGTATTTGTTTGAACAAACGGAGATGAGCCACAGTACTGTTCGTGAGTATGTGGTTCGTTTACGTCGGCTCGATGAATTACTGACTTCAACTAATTTTCCGCGTCAAGAATTTACGACAGAGAAAATTCAGTCAGACCTGAGTAAAAAGCTCACTCCCTCTGCATTTAGTAACTACAACATTGCGCTACGTAAGTATGAGCAATATCTCGATTGGTGCCAAGAGCCACCATCGATGAGTAGCAGTCACTAATTGCGCTCAAGAGAGACCTTAAAAGGAGTAGCCTAGCCTACTCCTTTTTCTTTTGTCGCTGATAATCACACTTTATTTACCTTTCTGCTTTTCCTCTTATCTTAAAAAAGTTTTTTATTTATCCTTTAATAAGAATATTTGCACTAATAACCTATTTTTAGATAAAAAAAGCGCCCACAGTGGGGCGCAAGTTTCAGGTATTCATAAAGATATAATTAAATCAACTTCTAGGTTGACTTGGGCGTAAGTATATTTACGAAACTAACTCGCCGCGAATAATAAATATAAAAAGAGTGAGAATAGTCACAGCATTCAAAAAAATAATATTTTGGGCTATCTCTTTAGAAAAAATGGAGTAACAAAAGAAAAAACCACCTTTAAGAAAACAAACTTTAAAGGTGGTCTCAAAGACAAGGAGAGAAAGAGATGGAGTAATTAACTAATCGTCATTAAGCTTGCATTACCTCCAGCTGCGGCTGTATTAATGCTTAATGCTCTTTCATGTAATAAACGCTCCAACAATAGACCTGTCTCACCGCGAGAAAATCCTTGAACAGAAATTATTGCACCTTTGCGTTGAGCAATTTTTTGGCAAGTTTCACGCAATTGATCACCATCACCATGGTAAATCACCGCATTTATTTTCAGTGACTCATCATTCCAATTTTCAGTCAGCGTAATGGCTTTTCTAACAATATCAGGCAATTCACGATATGTTTTTTGTGAGAATAGGCTATTAACGACAACGGCATGACAACCAGAAGCGAGAACAGCGGCAATTTGAGTGAATACATCTTGTTCGTTATCTGAAATACAAAGTACGTTACCACAAGGGACTAATTGATAAGTATTACGTTCACCAGTAGGGCCTGGTAATACGCGTAATGTTCCTGCTTGGGATGCAAGGGCATATTTTTCTAAAGCTTCATAATGTGATTTATCTGCTCTGTTTGATAGCCATTCCATATATTTATGATAACTCTGTAATAACGTATTACGCATAGAAGTATCAAGAGGAAGTGTTTCATCTTGGCGTGCTAATGTTTGCGTTGCGGCATTTTCAGGACGTTTAGATAACAAGCGATACAGATAAACAGGGCCGCCTGCTTTTGGTCCTGTACCAGATAATCCTTCACCACCAAAAGGTTGAACACCCACAACTGCACCAACCATATTGCGGTTTACGTATAAATTCCCCACTTTGGCATTTGAGGCAACATAAGCAATCGTTTCATCAATACGCGTATGAACGCCCATTGTTAACCCATACCCTGTTGCATTAATTTCTTCTAGTAATGCAGGTAAATCTTGGCTTGCATAACGTACAACATGTAACACAGGGCCAAAGATTTCTTTCTTCAATGAACTGACTTTATCTAATTCAATTAAAGTCGGTTGAACAAAGGTACTGTTATTCTCGATGTGTTTTGACAGACTATTGTGTGACGCTTGATAAATATCGAAGCCTGTTGTGCGCATTGATTGGATATGTTTCTCTATGCCTGATTTTGCTTCTTTATCGATAACAGGACCAATATCTGTGGATAGCAAACTCGGATCACCGATTGTGGCTTGTGCCATCGCACCTTTAAGCATCTCGATAGTATGATCAGCCACTTCTTCTTGAATACATAATAGGCGTAAAGCAGAGCAACGCTGACCCGCGCTATCGTAAGCAGATGCCATAACATCAGTCACCACTTGCTCTGTTAATGCAGATGAATCAACAATCATGGCATTTAAGCCACCCGTTTCTGCCACTAAAGGTACAGGGTGACCTTCACTGTCTAATCGACCTGCTAAGGTCTTTTGTAAAATATGAGCCACATCTGTTGAACCTGTAAACATCACGCCACGAACACGCTCATCAGCCACTAAACGTGCACCAATGGTTTCTCCTTGTCCTGGTAGAAGTTGTAGTGCAAAAGAAGGGATACCTGCTTGATGGAAAAGTTCAACGGCTTTTGATGCAATTAAAGGTGTCTGCTCTGCGGGTTTTGCAAGAACGGTATTACCTGCTGCTAAAGCTGCCGCAATTTGTCCGCTGAATATCGCTAATGGGAAGTTCCAAGGGCTGATACAAACCACAGGACCTAAAGGACGATGTGTGTTGTTATCAAAATCTTGAGCGACTTGAGCTGCATAATAATAGAGAAAATCAATGGCTTCACGAACTTCAGCGATCGCATTGCTATAAGTTTTACCCGCTTCGCGCACTAAAATACCCATTAATGATCCCATTTGCTGTTCCATTAGTTCCGCAGCACGGATCAAGAATGAAGCTCTTTGCGCTGGTGGTGTTGCAAACCAGATCTCACCGTTTTCTTGAGCAATAGTTAAGGCAAAATCTGCCTCGGCTTCTGTGGCTTCTCTTACTGTACCTACAATATCCGCATGATTGGCTGGGTTTAATACAGATTGAGGTTCTTGTATTTTTTCTGAAGAATTAAACGTATCACCTAATAACGGTTCGCAATGTATATTTTCGGTTGCTGATGTTAATAAGGCACTAGAAAGCGAAGCCAAGCGATGTTCGTTTGACATATCAATGCCCGGTGAGTTTTTACGTTCATCACCATACAGTTTATTAGGAAGCGGAATTTTAGGATGAGAAAGCCCAATTTGGCCTTCGGTTTGAGCCATTCTATTCACTTCTTTGACCGGATCTGCCACCAATTCATCAAGAGAAATTGTGGTATCAGCAATTCGGTTTACAAATGAAGTATTCGCGCCATTCTCGAGTAAACGACGTACCAAATAAGCAAGTAATGTTTCATGAGTCCCTACTGGTGCATAAATACGACAAGGGCGACCTAATTTTCCGTCTGCTATTTTACCGACAACTTGAGCATAAAGGGGTTCACCCATACCGTGTAAACACTGGAACTCATATTGTCCAGGATAATAGTTTTGACCTGCTAAATGATAAATTGCTGACAGTGTGTGTGCATTATGTGTCGCGAATTGCGGATAAATAAAATTAGGTGATGCGAGTAGTTTTTTCGCACAGGCAAGATAAGAGACATCGGTATACACTTTGCGAGTATAGACAGGATAGTCTTCAAGACCATCAATTTGAGCGCGTTTTACTTCGCTATCCCAATAGGCGCCTTTTACTAAACGGATCATTAAGCGACGACGACTACGGCGTGCCAAATCAATCACATAATCAATAACTAATGGACAACGTTTTTGGTAAGCCTGAATAACAAAGCCAATACCATTCCAACCTGCTAATTCAGGTTCAAAACAGAGTTTTTCAAGTAAATCGAGTGAAATCTCAAGTCTATCCGCTTCTTCTGCATCAATATTAATACCAATATCGTATTGCTTTGCTTGTAATGTTAATGAGAGTAGGCGAGGGTAAAGCTCTGACATAACTCGCTCATATTGAGCACGGCTATAACGAGGATGTAATGCTGAAAGCTTGATAGATATTCCCGGGCCTTCATAAATACCACGTCCATTAGACGCTTTGCCAATTGCGTGGATCGCTTGTTGATAAGAAACTAAATAATCCTGTGCATCTTTTTCTGTTAATGCTGCTTCCCCTAACATGTCATAAGAGTAGCTAAAGCCTTTTTCTTCAAGTTTACGCGCATTCGCGAGTGCTTGAGAAATAGTCTCACCGGTCACAAATTGCTCACCCATTAAACGCATCGCCATATCAACACCTTTACGGACTAATGGCTCGCCACTTTTGGTGAGAATGCGATTTAAAGAGTTAGACAGTTTTTCTTCATTATGTGTAGAAACTAATTTACCTGTGAATAATAAGCCCCATGTAGCCGCATTCACAAACATAGACTGGCTTTGTCCTAAATGTGAACGCCAGTTTCCATGACTGATTTTATCGCGGATAAGCGCATCACGCGTGGCTTTATCTGGAATACGCAATAAAGCTTCTGCTAAACACATTAGGGCAACACCTTCTTGTGAAGAAAGTGAGAATTCCTGCAATAGACCTTGAACTAACCCTGATCGTCCAATACCATTTTTCTGTTTACGTAATTTTTCGGCAATGGAATAGGCTAATTTATGCGTTGCTTGTGCCTCATTTTCAGGTAAGGTCGCTTGTTGTAATAGCATCGGTACTGCTTGTATTTCAGGAGTGCGATAGGCAGAAGTAATTGCAGAGCGCAAAACAGATTGTGGATGAATATGTTCAGCAAACTCTAAGAAAGGCTGATAATGAGCGGTTGGTGTTTCAGTGCTTTCATCAATATCTTGCTCTGTAAATGTGGAGTTACCAAGATTAACCTGATCATTTTCAACTTGTTCTAGATAATTGAAAATAGCCTGTTTAATTAACCAATGCGATGTTCTATCTAGTTTCTGTGCAGCTTCTTTTAATCTATTGCGGGTTTCTTCATCAAGTCTAACACCCATTGTTGTGCTACTCATGCAGTGCTCCTCATATTCTATTTCTAATTCACAAGTACAGTTACCCGTTATTTTTATTAATATCATTCATGTTGCAACTTTGTGCAACATTGTTAACAATTTATTTATAAATAATGTGAAAGTAGTCAGGTTTTGTGGGTGATTAAAAGTGATCTAATTTATTTTCTCTATATATTTATATATAAATCAATAAATTATATTTATTTTGTTGATGTTTATATTTATAATACACCTTCGAATTAAGACAAATAGTGTGAAGTCATATACAAAATTTAAACATTTAAACGTTAATTTCTTGTTAAATGCAGTTAACCTATTCTAGGATTGATGTGAATGCTTTATCTGTTGCTGTAAGAAATTATTTTAATTAAAAACTGAAAAGATCATTAATGCGCAACGAAGTGCAACGTTCCTGTACAAGTCAAAAGCATACCGATGATCAGAAACAGATTTATGGAGAACTGCAATTATGGCTTTAACTTCGCCAATGCTAATTACATTTACGATCTATATCTTGGGTATGCTTTTTATTGGCTACCTTGCTTATCGTTCAACAAAAAACTTTGATGATTATATTCTTGGCGGTCGGCGATTAGGCAGTGTAGTCACTGCGTTGTCAGCGGGTGCTTCAGATATGAGTGGTTGGTTATTAATGGGATTACCCGGCGTGGTATTTTTCGCTGGTATTTCAGAAAGTTGGATAGCTATTGGACTCTGTTTAGGCGCGTGGCTAAACTGGCGTTTAGTTGCAGGGCGTTTACGTTTGCAAACTGAAAAAAATAATAATGCATTAACGTTGCCCGATTATTTGACATCACGTTTTGATGATAAAAGCAAAATGCTACGTATCATTTCAGCGTTAGTTATTCTTACCTTCTTTACTATCTATTGTGCATCAGGCGTGGTTGCTGGTGGAATGCTGTTTGAATCTACGTTTCATATTCCTTATCACGAAGCGATGATTTATGGTGCGCTTGCAACTATCGCATATACCTTTTTAGGTGGCTTTCTTGCTGTAAGTTGGACAGATACTGTTCAAGCGACTTTAATGATCTTTGCTCTGATCCTAACACCTATTATTGTTATTTTCTCAGTGGGCGGCATTGATACTTCTGTTGCTATCATTAAAGCAAAAGATCCCTCTTATTTGGATATGTTCAAAGGGCTTGATTTTATCGCGATTGTTTCGTTATTAGCATGGGGATTAGGTTATTTTGGGCAACCTCATATTCTTGCACGTTTTATGGCGGCCGATTCTAATCAAACTATTCGTAAAGCACGTCGTATTGGTATGACGTGGATGATCCTCTGTTTAGGTGGCACGGTTGCGGTTGGATTCTTTGGGATTGCTTACTTTGAAATGAATCCAGCACAAGCGGGCGCTGTAACAGCTAAAAATGAACGTATTTTTATGGAGCTGGCTTCACTGCTCTTTAATCCATGGATTGCTGGTATTCTGTTGTCTGCAATTCTAGCTGCGGTAATGAGTACATTAAGCTGTCAATTATTAGTCTGTGCAAGTGCGTTAACTGAAGATTTATACAAGCCATTTATTCGTAAAACTGCGAGCCAAAAAGAGTTAGTTTGGGTAGGGCGTGGCATGGTGTTATTAGTTGCGATAATCGCAATCTTCTTAGCGCGTGATCCAAACAATAAGGTGCTTGATTTAGTGAGTAACGCGTGGGCAGGTTTTGGTGCCGCTTTTGGTCCTGTGATCCTCATTTCTGTAATGTGGAAACGTATGACTCGTAATGGTGCATTTGCTGGAATGTTAATTGGTGCTTTAACCGTGTTAGTGTGGATGCAATATAAATGGTTTGGGTTATATGAAATAATTCCTGGTTTTATCTTTGCCTCTATCGCTATCGTTGTCATCAGTTTAATGGGTAAAGAGCCGAGTAAAGAAAACCAACAACGTTTTGATGAAGCTGAAACTCAATATCGTAATACATAATAAAATATAGAAAATTAGAACAATAAAAGGCCACTTTATTTAATAAGGTGGCCTTTGTTATGTAAATTCATTATAAATTTAAAAGAGAATATAATTTATAACACTAGTAACTTATTCATAATATTCGAATTTATTATATAAAATTGCTGTGCTGGTATCGATTATTTTGCCATCTTTTCTAACTTCACTTACCATATTCCATGTTAAGCAATTATTATATTTATCCCATTCTTGGCAAGTACTATCATACTCTCTTATATCGTCATACAAACTCGTAAATATTTGCGTTTGATGTAAGATTTTACCATCTTCACCATAATTAAACTCTAACATTACTTCATTATTATCAATTGCTTTTAAGAGGCGGCCTTTATTATCATAAGAATAATAAATTGTACTTCCCTGATTTTCAGCGCTAGATTCAATAATTGTTTCTGATGCAATCTTACTGCCATCATAAACAATTTTTGAAAAATCGGTTCCTATAAGTGTTCCATCTCCATCATAGAAATGAGAAGTTTTATTTATTAATTGGTTTTGACTATTTTTACCATATATTTCATTAAGATAGAGAGTATAGATCCCGTGTAAGCTCTTCAGCTGGTATTTATATTTGATATTATAAGGTGTTGACATTCTTACAAGATTTGTTTCGATTCGCTCATGAATATATTCTTGCGTAGAAGAATCAAATTTAGTGAGAGAGCCACATTCATCAAATTGTATTTCACCTTTATAGGCTTTAAATCGACCTTTTTCAGGTAATGTACTCGTGATGATGATTGATTTTATAGGTCCATAATAAAACTCTAACAGAGTGGGCATATTATTAGAGTGATTCACCTGTTTTTGTAGATCTTTACAAGATGTTGATGTCGCAAATGCTGGGAGTGAAATAAAAAGTGTGTATAGAGAAAAAATAAAAAGAAGTGATAATTTCATATAATGCGTCATCTTAAATTTTATTAAAAGAGAACATGTTATAAAGCATATTCATCATTAATTGATTTAAGTAGTTTTACACAAATTGTTTTTTAATGAAAGTATCACGAAGAAGTATCTAACCATAGATAAGAAGATATGTAATAAATATAAAAACCAGTCTATTTTTGATAATCTGATTTTTATATTATTAACTTAAATTTGATACGAAAATATAATGTAAATATTATTCGTAGTAAATAAACTCGTTATGAAGCATGGCTTTACTGAAATTAATCACTTCATCATTAAATTTAATCGTACTTTCAAGTTCCTCTTTTGAACAATTAGCAAATTTGTCCCATTCAAGGCAAGTAGTGATAAAGGCTTTATCTTCTCCATTAACGCCTTTGATATAGTTTGATTGAGTAATGACTTTTCCTTTTGGATCATACTGATACTCTACGTTTATTTTGCCGTCTTCTATTACGGATTGTAGTTTTCCTTGAGGATTATAGATGTACTCTGTTGTGATAGTCTCAGTTGTAGGATCAGATGATTTACTCGTTTCTTTAATTATGCGCCCATCTTTATAGTCGAATTGGCTGGTGATTGTATCCAGTAAAGTGCCATCATCTGCATAATATTGAATTATTTTTTTGTTGAACCGGTTCTGTCCATCTTTATGATAGGTTTCTTGCATGTAGATAGAGTGCGAGCCATAGGCATTTTTTATCTGAAATTGATATCGGATAACAGAAGGATTATTAGGTAATGTTCTTATTAAATTAGTTTCTACATTACCTTCAAAGTACTCTTGCATTGATGTGCTATCTTTCAATAACTTTCCACATTCATCAAAGTAAATTTCACCTTTTAGTGCTTTAAAACGCCCGTCATGGGGTATAGTGCTTGTCATCGTGACTGATTTAACAGGGCCGCTATAAGAGATGAGCAACATAATGTCGCTATTGGCAATATTGGTTTGCTTTTCAGTCTCTGTACATTGAGTCGTCGTAGCGATTGCTGGCAATGAGGAAGCCGCATAAAGGGAAAGGGTGATAAGGAGTTGTTGTAATTTCATAAGACCGTCCATGTATATTATATACTCGCCATATTTCAAGCCGCAGTGTTGTTGCCTACGTTCATTCACATAGCCTTTTTATTTAAGGAATAGATTCACTTGTCGTCTAACTGCACCTTGAATTATTTAGAGTATAAGTAGAGCATAGAAAATAAGTCTAGTATAGGTAATTGGTTTACCAAATAGTATAGATAAAATCCTATATAATTAAACGATACATAAAGGTAAGAAAAATATTTTGGTACGATCAAAATTGTTTTTTGGGACATGAATATGTTAAACGCATTTTCTTTTATGACTGATACGGCAACTCTAGCCATTTTTGATTTACAAGCGATTCGGCATAGAAAATCAGATACAGCAGATTGGTGGAGCATCCCTGATGATGAACTAGATGAAATGAACAAAGGTAATATCGCATTTATTGGTTTAGGTAATGACGGTTTTTACACAATTAATCTATGCGATAGAATCGAAGATCCAGATGTAAAAATAAACATAAATTGCCCATCAGGTGAAATTTTTATTGGTGCAGGAGAGGATACAACTGGCGGTAATTTAGAACCCGATGATCCACAATATCGTGCAGGAGAAATTGTTTTTCTTCCAGTAGGTGGTTATGAAGTTTTATTAAAAAAGGTAAACAGCCTACTTTTTATTTCTATCATTTCCAGTGAAGCTAAACTAAATAAATTTGAGAATGTTTTACGTTTATATTAAAGGAATATATAAATGGTAACGTAATGGTATGATAACATTTTGAAAATACTATTATTTAAAGCGCTATTCTTGTTTTTCATTAATAAGTTAATGAATTTAAATTTAAAAAGCATGGTTATATTAAATGCAATATAACGAATATGGTGATTATAAATAAAGTTAATCAATTCACTAAATTTTAATTTATTAATATGGTTTAAATATCACCAAAAGAAAAAATAATATTTCAATAATAAAATAAAGAATAGGAAAGATTTTTTTAAATTTAATTAATAAATTTATTGTTCTTGTTTTATTAAAAATGACAAATGTCAATTTGAGCTGGATTAATATAATTTTTAATATTAATCCTAATAAAATTAATAAATATCTTACCAAAAATACGTAATAGTCATATTTAGATTATAAGAATATACTTAAAATCGAAAAATGTATACGTATTAACCTCTATACTCGGTGAATTTAGTTGCATTTTATGAGTAAATAAGCTGATAATTACACATACTTAAATATTAGTACGTAATAAACATGAAATAAGGTTATTAATAAACTTATTTCATGTTCGCCTTTTTATATTACCAATACAAAAAACTAGTCTTATTTTGATATATTACCGGAGAGTTTTATTATGAATAAAATACTTCTTGCTACTGTTATAGCAGGTATTTTTTCTTCTACCGCTTTTGCAGCTTCTGATAATACCATTCGTTTCCAAGGTGAAGTTTCTGATGAAACTTGTACTGTAACTGTTAATGGTAATTCTGCACTTCCTGTTGTTTTATTACCTACTGTTCCTGTTACAGCATTAGATACAGCAGGTAAAACTGCAGGACAAACACCATTTACTATCGCAGTGAGTGGTTGTACTGGTTCTAAACCAACAGATACAAATATTAAAACCATTTTTATTGCTAATAATCTGACAACAGAAGGTCGTATTGGTAATACAGCAGCAAATAACAATGTTAGCTTAGAAATTATTGATCCTGCGAAAACAGGCACCAAAATTGATTTAACTGGTGTAGGTAACGAAGGTTTAGTATTAAAAGCAAACGAAAAATCAGCATCTTATGATTATGCTGTACGTTATTATGCCGATGATGTTGCAACAGCAGGTAAAGTAGAAGGTAGTGTGCAGTACTCTATCTCTTATCAATAATGCTTATATGTCTCCTTTATATAAAGGAGACATTTTTTTATTTATATAAGAGGAAGATAAGTAATGAAAAAAATAATAATGCTAATTGTTGTATTTTTCTTAAGTTATAGCACAGCATCATATTCTAGTGTCACTATGCTAAAAACACGTATTGTTTATTCATCGGATTCACGCTTTGAAGTTTTAAAGTTTATGAATAACGATGAAATTCCCTACATTATGCAAATATGGGCGGATAAAAATAATCCTAATTCGACCCCAGATAATGCAGATGCGCCTTTTGTTATTCAGCCCCCCGTGTTTCGTATCGATCCTAAAACAGGGAGAGACGCACGATTAATTTATACTGGTGAAGGTTTACCACAAGATAAAGAATCTATTTTCTATTTAAACGTAGCACAAATCCCACCTAAAGATTTGAATAAAGATATAAAAGAAGGAAATAGCTTTACGGTTATTGTGCATCATCGATTAAAAATATTTTATCGCCCAACAGCGATTGTCTCTCAGTTAAATAATATCGAGAAACAAATATCTTTCTCAAAAGAAAGTAATGGCAATATAAAAGTTAAAAATGATTCACCTTTCTTTGTGTCATTTGCACAACTTGAGGCCACTAATGCTTCGGGACAAAAATTTATATTTAAATCAACTATGGTTTCTCCGTTATCAACGGAAGTATTAGTCGCTGAAAATGGCGGAAAGCTTTCATTTTCACCCGATAAAATAACCTATAAATACCTTAACGATCTAGGTGGACAAAACAGCGTGACAGATTTAATTCATTAATAAAATGGCATTGAAATGAAAGTCATAGAAAAAAGCACAGCACAATTAAATAAGAGAATAAAAGTCGTACTCTTAATCGGCTCATTTTCTCTATTTATTCAATCAATGACTTCTGCATTTGCTGATGATTATGAATTTGATCCTTCTTTATTATTAGGTAGCAAAAATAATATCAACATTAATCAGCTTCATGATAGTAATTATGTTGAGCCTGGTGATTATGATGTTGACATCTACATTAATAATCGTTTTTTTGAAAGAAAAACTGTGCGTTTTCAACTAAATGATAAAGGCAAAGTGACGCCTTGTTTTAATCAACAACAAATTGATGAAATGGGGATCTTGCTGGATAACGAGATCAGTCAAGATAATAGTCAATGTTTAGTATTAAACCAAATTAATACAAATATTGTAGATTCGTTTGATGCTTCTAACTTTAGAATAATGATTGCAGTGCCTCAAATCTTATTAAAACGAAGACCACAAGGCTATGTCAATGAAGATGATTTAGATGCGGGCAACACCATGTTGTTCACCAATTATTCGGGTAATTACTATAAGAATAAATCGAACGGACAAACTTCAGACTATGGTTTTGGTAGTGTCAATATGGGCGTAAATCTGGGAACTTGGCAATTTCGCCAACAAGCGTCTTACTCTTATAATTCATCAAAATCGGGAAGTAATAGTGACTTTAATTGGATAAGAACTTATCTACAAAAACCGTTACTGACATTAAAGTCGATGTTAGTTGTTGGCGATATTTATACAACAGGCGCACAATTTTCAAGTCTGGCATTTAAAGGTATTCAATTAATGTCTGATGAAAGAATGTTGCCTGATTCTCAAAAAGGCTATGCACCTGTTATTCGTGGTATTGCGACGACTACCGCCCGTGTAGTGATAAAACAAAACGGCACTGAAATTTATCAAACAACGGTATCACCTGGACAATTTGAAATAAACGACCTTTATCCAACCAGTTATGAAGGGGATTTATTAGTCGAAATCAACGAAAGTAATGGCAAAGTTTCTTCTTTTACAGTGCCATTTACCGCATTACCTGAGTCAGTAAGGGCTGGTCGCTTTAAATATAACTTTACTGCGGGTGAAGTGAATAACTTTGGTTCAGAAAATAGTTATTTTTCAGATGTTGCTTTGCAATATGGTGTGAATAATACGGTAACGCTAAATACAGGGATACGTGTAGGTCATCAATATCAGGCAGTATTTGTCGGCTCTGTTATTGCTACAAAATTAGGGGCGATAGGTTTTAATTCGGCCTTTTCAAATGCTGAAGTCGGCGGTAATAATTATCAAGGTGGACGATTAGGTATTAGTTATAGTCGTACTTTTAGCCCAACCAATACCGTTATTACACTCGCAGGTTATAAATATTCAACAGAGAATTTCCGCGAATATAATGATGTCTTGGGATTGAGAAAAAGTGCAAGCAATGATATGGAATGGAATTCCAACAGTTATAACCAAGAAAGCCAGTTTACACTGAGTGTTAATCAGTCTCTTGATAAGTGGGGGCAACTTTATATTTCAGGCTCTATCAGTAATTATTATGGTAATAAAGGACATGATGCTCAGTATCAAATCGGTTATTCCAATACCTATAAAGATATTGCTTATAGCCTCGCATACAGCCGCCAAAAAACGGGGCAAATGACGGCAAATAATACTTTTACATCAATAACAACCGATCCGATATCGGAAGATATGGTGATGTTATCTGTTTCTATGCCATTAGGACGCTCTGATTATTCGCCAATGCTATCATTATCTTCTAGTCATTCTAGTGATGATTCAAGTTACCAAACGAATTTATCAGGACTTTTAGGGGAAGATAAAACACTCTCTTATAGTGTAAATGCAGATTACGACACACAAAATAGAGCGGTAGGCAGTGGTTTACATTTAATTAAACAGCTTCCTTTTACTACGTTATCAGGCAGTATCTCTAATGGTAAACATTACACTCAAGGCAGCGTGGGTATTCAAGGTGCGTTAGTTGCACACAGTGGCGGGGTAACATTAGGGCCTCGTATTAGTGATTCTTTTGCTTTAGTGGAAGCAAAAGGTGCAAGTGGTGCGAGTGTGAGTAATGGTATGGGGGCACGCATTGATCCTTTCGGTTACGCTATTGTGCCTTCCCTTGTTCCTTATCAATATAACAATGTTAGTTTGGATGGGAAAAATATTAGAAATAATAATATTGAGCTACTGGAAAATACTAAACAAATAGCACCGTATTCTGGTTCAAGTACCAAAATCGTTTTTAAAACCCAAGTCGGATATCCTGTATTGATTTCTGTTAAGCCTGAAAGTCCATTGGCATTAGGTGAAAATGTTTATGATAAAGATAAGCACATTGTTGGCATGGTAGGACAAAGTAACCAGATTTATGTCAGGGTTGAAAATAAAGAAGGGACACTGACCGTCGGTAAAGATGAAGATAGTTGCCAAATTGATTACTCAATACCAGAAGAAAAAGAAGCCGATAAACTCATTTTATTATCAGGTCAATGCTTATGAAATTAAATCGCTGTTTACTTTCTTGTCAGTTCTCTATTTTATTGGCGTTGATGCTATTTCCTTCTTTAGCTTCGGCAACATGTTATAAAATAACAACCACGACGACGAATCCCAATAGTGTACTTTATACCGAGCCTGGTAAAGGTTCAGCGAAAAATTGGCAAGGCGCTCGGGATGATTCAGGATCAATGGGAAGTACGCCTAAAGTAATTAATGTTAATAATGATCAGTTTCAAATTCCGGGTACATTAGTGGCGAGTGGCTTTGTCTCTTTTTTTGAGGCGGGTTATGAAGTTTATGATCCTGAACAAATATTATTTCGTTGCACAGCCGATGAGGAAGGAAAGTTAAGAGAGTTTTATTCAACGAATGGTGACTATAACTATGGTGGCAAAAATTTAGTTAATCCAGCTTTAGGATTACAAGAAACATATATTAGTCTTGCAAGAGGATTAGGTATCCGTATTAAAAACACTATTACGGGTGAATATTATAGCCGCTATTGGAAATCGCGACCATTAACAAATTTAGAAAGAGATAGCAAAGGGTGGATCTTAGTAAAAGCAAAAGACTTCTCTAATATGGAAGTGGAGTTATTTAAGATTAACTATGAAAGAACAAGTGATATGCCACCCGCACAATCAAGTAGCGGGCTAATTACGTTTATTAACCAACCGGCTGGTTATATCGCTTTTCAAAGCTCTAACTTCTCTTATTTATTAAAAGATGGTACAGATCACGCAACAAATTATCATGGCTTTTATGCTTATTGGCCTGCTGCGGTAAATATGTCTCGTCGTATTTATATTCGTAATGCGTCCACTTGTTTTGTACGAAATGTTACGCCTTATGTTTCATTCCCATTGGTTACTATTAATGAGTTAGCAAGTGGCAAAAAAGTGACTTTACCTATTACTATTGATTTTTATTGTCAATTAGCACCACCTGCGAACGATGGCATGAGTAATATTTCCAGCGGAACTGGGGCAGGGCAAACCGCAATGGGATTTTTACCTAGACCTACAAATGTTAACAAGGCAATTGAATTAGGATTAACAGTACCTAATGGTGCCGCAATTACCCATTTAGTGACAGACGGTTATGGTACTGACTCAAATATGGCAAAAGGGGTTGGTGTAAGAATATATCGCCCATCAGGTATGCCATTAAACTTACTATCAACATTAGCTAATGAAGGGCAAGGTGAAGGTTATGGTTGGTATCCTATTTATGATGATGCTAGTTCAGTCTCATATAATAATGGTATTGCCGATTTAACTAAAACATTATATGCCTCATTAGAAGCGTTACCGAGAGAGAAAATAACTGCTGGTAAATTTAATGCGACATTACAAGTAATTATACAGGTGCAATAAATATGAAAAGGATCAGTATTTTTATTCTGTTACTGTGTTTTTCTTTTATCGCCAAAGCGAATTTAGCATTAGAGGGGTCAAGAGTGATCCTTTATCACTCAGACAAAGAAGCATCCTTAAATATAAAGAATGATGGTGAGTTTCCTGTGGTGGTTCAAACATGGGTGGATGATGGCAATCCAGAAAATACGCCAGAAACCATAACTGATGTTTCCGCTTTATCATTACCGCCAGTATTACAATTAAAACCGAGTGAATCACAACGAGTACGAGTAATTAATAAATTTACCAATACAGATAAAGAGAAAGAGACACTTTACTGGCTTAATTTATATGAAATCATGCCTAAGCCTGCGAACAAAAAATATGATGAAGGTTTAATTAATGTCGTTGTCAGATTACAAGTAAAAGTATTCTATCGCCCTGATGATTTAATTATGGTGATTTCCGATGTCAGTAGCGCTCTTATTTTTACGAGATCAGATAAACAGTTAACAATTGAAAATCCGACACCTTTTTATGTCACCATTAAATCAGCATCTGGTGAAAATAATCCTAATATTCTCATTCCTATGATAGCGCCATTTTCAAAACAACAAGTTACATTAGAAAACAGTCAAATAAACCAAATTAGCTATATTCTTATTGATGATTTTGGTGGCGAATTTAAAGATAAAAAAGAGATAAAGTAGATTTGCTGGTGGTTTGTATTGGGTTATCTAATTAAATTAGACTAATTGTTTGTTTTAATTAATCTCATTAATTATAAAAATTGAATGAAATATAAGCCAATGTTATTTTTTAATTACCGTATTATTTTGAGTTTCTAGATTAAGATAAATGCGACACTTTTGCGACACTCAGCTATAAAAACAAAAAAGCCACTTATTGCTAAGTGGCGTAAATGTCTGATTTATCAGCTTAAAATTGGTGGGTTGTGGGAGGCTCGAACTCCCGACCAATTGATTAAGAGTCAACTGCTCTACCGACTGAGCTAACAACCCGATGCGCTGATTATTCTCCTCTCAAATGCGATGGTCAAGTGCTTATTTTGATTTTTTTTCAAATGGATAAAATATCGCCGATTAAATTAAAGAAAGGATCTTATCTGGTTATCAAAGCATCATTCATTTTACTAAAAGTGATCTTTTCATTACTTATACTGAGATTTGTGTCACAATAATTTCGCAAACATATTACCGCGTCAAAAAATAAAATAGCGGTAAAAACAACATCGAAAATATGAAAACACTTCAGGTATTGTATGGAAGATCAAACAGAAATTTCTCCTCCCGTTAGAGTGAAAAATGCTACTCTACAGCGCGGGCTAACAAATCGTCATATTCAATTAATTGCTATTGGTGGTGCTATCGGTACTGGTCTATTTATGGGATCAGGGAAAACTATTTCGTTAGCTGGACCATCAATTATTTTTGTTTATATGATAATTGGCTTTGTCTTGTTCTTTGTAATGAGAGCGATGGGCGAGCTGTTGTTATCAAATTTAGAATATAAGTCATTTAGTGATTTTGCTGGTGATTTATTAGGGCCGTGGGCTGGTTTTTTTGTCGGCTGGACTTATTGGTTTTGCTGGGTCATTACGGGTATTGCCGATATCGTCGCTATAACGTCCTATATTAGTTATTGGGCTCCTAATTTTCCTGAATGGGGAACATCCTTTATTTGTGTGCTGACATTGCTTATTTTAAATTTAGCAACAGTCAAACTCTTCGGAGAAATGGAATTTTGGTTCTCCATGATAAAAATAACCGCAATTGTCTCTTTAATTATTGTTGGTATTGTTCTTATCAGTATTGGGTTTGAATCGCCAGCAGGACACACAGCAGCACTAGAGAATATTTGGAATGATGGGGGAATGTTCCCTAAAGGGTTAAGTGGATTTTTTGCTGGATTCCAAATTGCTATTTTTGCGTTTGTTGGGATTGAATTAGTCGGGACTGCGGCTGCAGAAACTCGTGATCCAGAAAAATCCTTACCGAAAGCTATCAATGCTATTCCTATCCGTATTATTACTTTTTACGTACTAGCATTAGCAATTATCATGTCGGTAACTCCATGGCGTTCCATTTTGGCAGATAAAAGCCCATTTGTTGAGTTATTCGTTATGATAGGAATACCTGCAGCTGCAAGTTTAGTAAACTTCGTGGTATTAACGGCAGCCGCCTCTTCTGCAAATAGTGGGATATTTTCCACAAGCCGAATGTTATTCGGTTTATCTAAAGAAGGCGAAGCGCCAAAACAGTTTAGTCAATTATCTAAACGTGCAGTACCTGCCAATGGACTGTTATTTACTAGCTTATGTTTGTCATGTGGAATTATATTAATCTACTTTATTCCTGATGTTATGCACGTATTTACCTTGGTAACAACAGTCTCTGCGTTATTATTTATGTTTATTTGGAGTATGATTTTATGCTCTTATTTGGCATATCGTAAAAAACGCCCACAATTGCATGAAAAGTCTATCTATAAAATGCCTTTGGGAATTATTATGTCGTGGCTGTGTCTTGCATTTTTTGCATTTATGACGGTGCTACTCGCTTTTGAACATGATACCCGCCAAGCATTAAGTGTGACTCCATTATGGTTTATTGCATTAGCAATTGGCTATCAGTACGTTAAAAAACGTAAACAAAAAATGGCAATAGAAAAATAAATTACGCATTCTTTTTTATTAAATGTATAGCCTTATCAATCGATGATAGGGCTATTTTTTTGATTAAAAATTAGGTGTCATTCAAGTGAGTTAAAATATTTTTAGAATATGTTAACTATATCCAGCAATTTTTTAAAAATACACTATCCTACAATTAAAAATAAAGGAGACGGTATGTATAAAAATATTTTGGTTCCCATTGATATTGATGAAGATAACCTAATGAACAAAGCAATTCCGTTAGTGGAAAATATTGCAAAAAATGAAGATCCTTATGTTCACTTTTTGTATGTGCTTCCTAAACTTCCACAGTCTTCTTATTATCGACTTGTTATGAATGGCGATCAATTAGATCAAGGATGCTTAAAAACGTCAGCGGAAAAAGAGCTTAAAAAAATAATCGAACGTTTTGATTTACCTGATGACAGAATGCAAACTCACATTTGTATTGGTACACCACGAGATGCAATATTGCAGATTGCTGATGAGGTGAATGCGGATTTAATTGTGATTGGTTCGCATAATCCTGAAGATGATTCTTATCATATCGGTTCAACCGCCGCAGATATTACACGTTATGCAAAACGTTCTGTTATGGTAGTAAGATAATAGAGCCGTAAGATAACTCTAATGTGTTTATAAGTGAAAAATAAGAATATTTGCAGAGTTTAGTGATATCGCTGTTATGTTTTGTTCACACGTAACAGCGATTATGCGATTAAAAAGGTAAAGCAATCGCACAAATCAGCAGCTTTTATATTTGGAACAAATTCTTTTTTTAATTACTATTACGTTATCTCCTGATAATAATTAAAAAATCCCTATGTTAACGATCACCGCATTACTAGAAAACAAATCGATTAATCCTGAACTTAACCATTATCCTGGTTTATCATTATTGTTAGAAGATGATGAGTGCCAAGCTAAAATTCTCTTTGATACTGGAAAAGACCTTACCTTTATTTCAAATGCAAAAAAAATGGGTATTGATTTAACCACATTGAAAACGATTGTTGTGTCTCATGGGCATTATGATCATTTTGGTGGACTTACACATTTGCCAGCAGATTTTTTCACCCACAAACCACGAATTATCGCCCATCCGCATTTATTTTCTGTTCGTTATTCAGCCCTTTTTTTAGGCGATAAAAATATTAAATTTAAACGGTTAGCACCTTTATTTGATCGAGCAAAACTTGAAGCGCAGTTTTCTTTTGAATTAACACAAGCACCGTTAGTAATCGAAAAAAATTTTATCTATTCGGGACAAGTGACTCAACGTCAAGTGAATAAACGCTATGGTGTTATTATTCATGAATCAGGTGAAGAAGATGATTACGTTCTTGATGATAGTTTTCTTGTTTGGCAAGGAAAAAAAGGCCTAGTGATTATCACTGGTTGTAGCCATTCTGGTATTGAATCCATCATTGGGCACGCGAAAAAAATAACAGGAAATAACCAAATTCAAGCGATTGTCGGGGGATTGCATTTACGTTGTGCAACACCATTTGCTTTACAGCGTGCTAAAAAAGCCATAGATGAAAATATTGATGTGTATGGATGCCATTGCACTGGGGTATTAGGGCGAAAATATCTTAATGCGAAAGATTTCAATGCAGGACAATCTTTATCTTTTGAGTAGTATTTAATGGAACGAAGTCTATTAAAAGAGGTGAAATTTTTGTTTTTTTGGTCTGCATTCTAACAAAATAAGCTATTGAAACAAAAAAATTAAAGTACATTTAGTGCTATTTATAATGAAGAGAATAGTATAATACTTATTGGCAATAAATAATCTAACTTTATTGCCAAAAGAAAAGTGTATTGGTGATTTTACTTGCGGATAACCATTACTGAACGCGACGTATTGTTTACAATATAATCCGCTGTCGAACCCAGTAAAATATTACGTTTATTGCGTGAACTTGAACCAATAATAATGGTATCTGCATCAATTTTATCTGCTAACTCTAGAATATTATAATTAGGCGTACCAATAACGGCATGGCATTGGTATTGCTCATTGGGTAAGTTAAATTGTTGTTTTACGCATAGCTCTAATTTTTCAGTCAATAAAACTAAAGCTTGTTGCTTTTTCTCAATGACTGACGTGCTATCACAATTAAGCCCATAAGCTTCTAAAGAGCGCAAATTAGGCATAACTGTAATGAAATGGAAATAATTTTCTGGTTTCCTAGCTAGGAAGTGAATATCTTCGATCATGCGCTGAATTCTGCTATCTTCTAATAAATCAATTGCAACGAGGTATTTGTTAGCCATAGTGTGCCTTTTCAATAAATTAGCCCTTAAATTAAGTATAAGTAAATCAGCTTATAAGTTGAAATTTAAAAGTAAATATTGCGATTATTGCATCATTATTCTTGGTTTTTTGGCTCTAAAAGATAAAAAAATGGTGTGGTGAATGCGTAAATCCATTAAAATTTAGTAAAATTGTCTAATAGATCTTTTATTATTTTTACACATCACGGAATGATCCCACTAGGTTATAGTTTATATGAGAAAATCAAGTGAAGAGTTACTGAAATGTATTGCCACTATATTACAGTGGGTGCTTAATATTGGGTTACTTATTTTAGCGATTGTATTGGTCAGTTTTCTTATCAAAGAAACATATGTAATTGCTTCATTATTATTTAATTTAGGTGCAGAAGAGTCGTCTTATCAATTATTAGAAGGTATTTTGATCTACTTTCTTTATTTTGAGTTTATTGCACTTATTGTTAAGTATTTTTTATCTGGCGGGCATTTCCCTCTGAGATATTTTATTTATATTGGAATAACGGCAATAGTGCGTTTAATTATTGTTGAGCATAAAGACTCCGTTGATACGCTAATTCAATCAGGTGCAATATTGTTGTTAGTCATTGCGTTATTTATCGCTAACACTGAAAAACTAAAACGAACTTGATTCGCCTATAAGTTGTGCTTAGTAAGCTACTTAGCATAGAACGCATGACTTAAGATTAAAAATAAAGAGTAAGGTTTTCCGCAAGATTGGGAGAGGTATGTTATTATCTCTCCCAATTCTATTCTGGGTTATACAAAAATATTACTATGTCTTATCAATGTCCATTATGTTATCAGGCGCTTTCTCTTCAAGCTCACAGTTGGGTCTGTGAAAATAATCATCAATTTGATTGTGCTAAAGAAGGGTATGTCAATTTGTTGCCAGTGCAATTTAAACGCTCAAAAGAGCCTGGTGATAGTGCTGAAATGATTAACGCACGCCGTGAGTTTTTAGATGCAGGTTTTTACCAGCCAATGCGAGATAAAGTGGCTGAGTTAATACAAACATTATTGCCTGAAGATAACAGTGTTGTATTGGATATTGGTTGTGGTGAAGGTTATTACACCAATCAATTTTATCAAAATCTAAAATTACATAATCCACAAGTTTATGGCTTAGATGTTTCTAAGGTTGCAATTAAATATGCAGCTAAACGTTATTCATCCATTCATTTTTGTGTAGCTTCAAGTCAACGTTTACCTTTTTGTGATGCTTCTTTAAATGCGGTTGTGCGTATTTACGCCCCTTGTAATAGTGATGAATTAGCAAGAGTCATTGTGCACAATGGTTATATTATTACTGTTACACCAGCCCCTCGTCACCTTTATCAGTTAAAAGCACTGATTTATTCAGAAGTACATCTTCATCCATTAAAAGAAGAACATTTTGATGGGTTTAATAAAGTGTCTGAACATCAAGTTGCTTATATGATGAATTTAAACGGTAAGCAGGCTTTTGATTTATTACAAATGACGCCGTTTGCATGGCGTGCAAGCGAAGAAGTAAAACAGACATTAGCGGAAAGTAAAAACTTTGAATGTGAAACAGACTTTTTAATTCGAGTCTATCAACGTCATGCTTAATAATGTGAAATAACAATATTTTATTAAGTTAATAAAAAAGCTTAGGTCGTAATATTTCAAACCTAAGCTTTTTAATATGCTTTATTAGCGATTATTTGGCGTACATAAATAATTCTAAGTGTTCGAATACAATATTAAAGCCGATAGCAATTAATACGATCCCGCCAATAATTTCTGCTTTTTTTCCAAGTACTGGGCCAATGTAGCGCCCAATTAGCATACCCAGCGTAGCCATGATCATGGTCATCATACCAATCGTCATTGCGGTATGAACAATATTGACTTGAAGGAACGCTAAACCGACACCAATTGCCATTGCATCAAGGCTTGTAGCAATACCTGTGGCGATTAAAGACAGTGAGCCGTGGCGTTGTGGGGCTGCTTCTTCACAAGGACAATCATCGCCACGTTTTAAGCTTTGGTAAATCATCCGGCTACCAAGAACAAACAGTAATCCAAAGGCAACCCAGTGATCCCATTGAATAATATATTGGCTAGTATATAAGCCTATCGCCCAACCAATAACGGGTGTGCTGGCTTCAATAATACCGAATATAAATCCAGTGCGGAGTGCTTCTCGAAAACGAGGTTTGTGTAATGTGGCTCCTTTACAGACAGCAACAGCAAATGCGTCCATAGAAAGGGCAAGGGCGAGAATGATAGTAGCGTAGAAACTCATAATAAAGCCTCGGTTGGGGTATTTCCATATACACACAATTGACCCCCAACCAAAGAAGTACAATTATGTGTCTATGGTCTTGCCAACCGTATTACGGCATCTGCACCACGCTAGATGAAAATAAGCGAGTATGTTGATACAGATTTCTTAAAATAATTATTCTTATTTTAAGACAGGCTACTCCCCAATGACTTGGTGCAGAAGATAACATATTATTTTCGAAAGGCAACATATTATTTATTATATTTCAAAGATGATATTGATAATAATTATCATTATTAAATCAGATTGTTTTAAATATATTTTAAACGATCTTAAAATGTTAAAAAAATGATAAAATTCAATATGATGAATTATTAACCATATAATAAATAATGGATTTTAATTATTTTTATAATAAGAAATTAATATTTTATAGAAATGAATACACCTAAAAATTATAAGCTCTATTTCCTACAAAATTAAATGAATATTAAATGAGCCTATATTTAATAAGTATATTTAGTGCTGGCATTTAATATATAAAAATAAAAAATTTTAAATTATAAAAAGATAGATTGCTTAATTTCAAATGTATATTTAATAATTATTTTCTTTAGTTATCTAAGGGTTAAGCGATGATTAAAAATAAAGTAGCTGAAATAAAAAAGCCATTCAAAATGAATGGCTTTTCGTCTAAATAGTGTTAATTAGTCACACTGTACTTTGATTGCAAGGCCACCGCGCGATGTTTCGCGGTATTTAGCATTCATGTCTTTACCCGTTTCATACATGGTTTCAATGACTTTATCGAGAGAAACACGAGGTTCACTGGTACGACGAATTGCCATACGTGCGGCATTGACAGCTTTAACAGAAGCAATGGCATTACGTTCAATACAAGGAACTTGAACTTGACCTGCAACTGGGTCACAAGTTAAACCAAGGTTATGTTCCATACCGATTTCAGCAGCAATACAGACTTGTTCTGGACTTCCGCCTAATAATTCAGCAAGACCCGCAGCTGCCATTGAACAAGCTACGCCAACTTCGCCTTGGCAACCTACTTCTGCACCAGAAATAGAAGCATTCATTTTGTAAAGAATACCAATTGCGCCAGATGCTAAGAAATAGCGTAAGTAGATTTCTTGTGTAACAGGTTCGATGCAACGATCGTAGTAAGCTAATACAGCAGGAACGATACCACATGCGCCATTTGTTGGTGCTGTTACAACGCGTCCACCTGCTGCGTTTTCTTCATTAACCGCCAGTGCAAACATATTGATCAGATCAACGACTTTCATTGGATCGTTTGACAGGCTGTTGCTTGATGTCAATAAGCGATTTAATGCAGCAGCACGACGAGGTACACGTAATGGCCCTGGTAATACGCCTTCTGTATTTAAACCGTGTTCAATACACTCTTGCATTGTTTTATAAACATCAGCGAAATAAGCATTAATTTCTGCTTGAGTATGCAGATCCAGCTCATTTTTCATCATTAAGCTGGAAATGGATAAACCCGTTTCTTTACAGTGTTTTAATAGCTCTTCTGCGCTAGCATAAGGGTATGAAACAGGCTTGCTGTTTAATGTTGATTTACCGAAGTTTTCTTCATCAACGATAAAACCACCACCAATAGAGTAGTACGTTTTTCTATAGACTTCTTTGTCGCCAGCAAAAGCATGGATTGTCATACCATTTTCATGTAATGACAGGTTGTCATTGCTAAAATGCATACTTTCTGCTGGGAAATCGACCACTTTTAAGCCGTTTGCTAATGATAGCTTGCCAGTTTCTTCAACTTCACGAATAAAACCGGGAATGCTGTCAATATCGACAGTAGCTGGTGCATTACCTGCTAACCCCATAATAATTGCGATATCAGTATGGTGACCTTTGCCTGTCAAAGACAAGGAGCCGTAAACATCAACAGCTACGCGAGTGACAGACGCAATCAATTCCTGGCTGACTAAATCATCGACAAATTCTTTACCCGCTTTCATTGGCCCTACGGTGTGAGAGCTAGATGGTCCGATGCCCACTTTAAACATGTCGAAAACGCTAATCACGTCAGACTCCTTAATAATAAGAGAGAGGGTTAAAAAGAATGAAATATAGTTATTTATAGTAAAGGGATCGTTTTTACGATTATATCGTCCCGTTAATAATGTAGTTTACAACATTTTTTTAAAATAGCTAAGTAGAGTTGTGAAGGCGATGATAAAAAGCACAAGCTGAATATAAAATAGCGTGTTAAGTAATATGTAAAGCGAGTCTATGTAAAATAGCGGCGGTTAATCCCCAGACGAGATGTCCATTATAGGGATAAAAGTAGATACGATGATTTTCACCAGCACGATGAAAATCTAGTGGTTGATAATGTTGGGCATTAAGTACATGGCTCAGTGGCATTTCAAAGATAGAGGCGACTTCAGCAGGGTTATGGCGTAAAGGTAAACCCGCAGGAATAACACCCACAATAGGGGTAACTAAATATCCGCTAGAACTTTGCAAAGGGGCTAATTGACCAATAACGGATACGGCATGAGGTGGAATAGCCACTTCTTCATGTGCCTCCCTTAGTGCTGTTGCAATAAGGTTGCTATCTTCAGGATCGCGTTTACCGCCGGGTAAAGCGACTTGCCCTGCATGAGAGCGTAACGTTGATGCACGCTCAGTTAATAATAATGTTGGGTTAGGTTTATTGATAATCGGCAGCAGGACAGCCGCCGATTTTTGGGCATGAAGAGGCTGATTTACCTTGTCATCAGGTAATGTGAGTTGAAAACGATTGATAAAAGTATCAATGGGTGTCATCGATAGTAGACTCACTTAAAACAGTTAATATTTGCCCAAGTTTATCGAATGTTTCTTGGTACTCTTTTTCAGCAACGCTATCAGCAACAATACCACCACCTGCCCAACAGTAAATTTTATTTTTTTCAGTTAATAAAGTGCGAATGCTGATATTGGTGTCCATTGTGCCACAAAAACTGATATAACCAATTGCACCACAATATCCATGGCGACGATGAGGCTCTAATTCTTCAATGATCTCCATAGCTCTGATCTTCGGCGCTCCAGTAATTGAACCACCAGGGAACGCTGCTCTTAATAGATCTGTTGCTTTTAAATGCTCAGGAAGCGCTGCGGTGATGGTACTGACTAAATGGTGTACTGCTGGGAAACGCTCGACAACAAACAATTCAGGAACCTTAACAGAACCTGTTACTGCAACTTTGCCAATATCATTACGCATCAAATCTACAATCATTAAGTTTTCAGCGCGATCTTTACGTGAATTTGCTAATAATTGAGCTTGTTCATCATCTTCTTTTGGCGATGCTTTACGAGGTAGTGTTCCTTTTATAGGACGTGTTTCAATTTTATTATCAACTAAATGAATAAAACGTTCAGGTGAAACACTAATCACAAAGTTATTTGGCAAACACATAAAAGAAGAAAAAGGTGCTTTATTAGCTTGATTCAATGTTAAGAATGCATTCCACTCACTGCCTGTATAGCTTGCACAAAAACGTTGAGCTAAATTAACTTGATAGCAGTCACCCGAAAGCAAGTATTGATGAATTTTTGCAATTTTCTCGTTATATTCATCACTACTGATGTTTGATTGCCAATCTGTTGTTAAGGTGAATCGTGAATCAAGAGCTGTGGAAGTTTGGCTTTCTAACCACTGTAAGCGCTCATCAATATTGTGATAGCTAATTAAAGTGGCTTTTTTTAAGTCGTGATCGACAATAAGTGCCCAATCATAAATACCAATTGCCATATCTGCGAAACTAAGTTCATTTTTCGCTATTTCAGGTAAATTTTCAAAACGACGACCTAAGTCATAACTCCAGATACCTAAAGCGCCACCCAAAAAAGGTAATGACTCACTTTGTTCTGGGTGAAAATCGAATTGTTCCAACGCAGATTGAATGAGAGTGAAGGGATCTTTTTTGGAGCGTTTGACTGTGCCATTTTTTTCTTTAATCGTTGTTGTTTGTTTGCGAGTTTCTAAAGTCACAGCAGGATCGGAGACAACAATATCAAAACGATTATGAGGATGTTCGGCAAAGCCAGAATGAAGTAAACTAGACCAAGGCAATGACGCAATAGGAGAAAATACCCGCAATGCTAGATCAGGGGTATAAGTTAGTTCGCGTTGTTTTAATTGCATATCCATCTTATGACCATGTAAACAAAGTGTGTTGTATTATTTGCACAATAAATTGTAATCAAAAAGATTACATTCATGTAAATACAAAATAGACGTTAATAAAGATAAGAGTAACATTATGTTTCTAGGAATGCCTACATTAACACATGAAGAGCAACAAAAAGCGGTAGAAAAAATCCAATCTCTTATGGCTGAGGGAATGAGCAGTGGAGAGGCTATCCAATTAGTCGCTCAAGAGTTAAGAGAGAAACACGCAACCCGTGAATCTGTTTCTATTGTATTTGATGATGAAAATGAATAAAACAATTTTTTAACAAATGTCACAATTGTGTTATTAACCATATGCTATGCTTAATGAAAACACATCCTGTTTTAAGGGATATTTTCGGGAGGTTATATGAAATTAAGCAAGCTTGTGAGTCAAACAGGGATACTTGGAGCAGGTCTTTTACTTGCCGTTTCTTTTGGAGCATCTGCAGAAAGTATCGAAAATGTGAATAAAGATATTGTGCGCTCTGCACCATTTTCGAGTTGTGTTAATTTAGATAACAATCAACTTGTTACAAGAGTAAAAAATGATTATTTACAAAATCGTTTACCTCGCTGGCAAGATGATAAAAATGCATTAGGATCAAAACCTGTTGCAAGTATTAATGCTAATGAAGTTATCAAGATGGATAATAACTATCAGATGGTATTGAATGTAAGAGGGGCGAGAACAGACCTTCGTTACAATGTTCAAGTCAATTGTGATGACAATACGATTACTTATGTTTCCCCTAAGTAATAGATAGGTGATAGTGAGTTGTAGTTAATCGATTGAAAGAAAAAGAGATAAACCAAGGTTTATCTCTTTTTTTTACCATTATCAAAATAACGGAGAGTGTTTGACTATTTTTTTACCGGTGGGTCATAAGGTAAACGAGAATAGTGCTGGCTTCTTGCACGATAAAATACCAGCCTTTCTTGAAAGAAGGCTTGAAAAGCTTGAGGTTGTTCTCTTAAAACAGCATCTGCTACAACGGGCATGTTATAGCGCTCTTTAAAAGCAACGCCTGAAGCGGCTAAGCTTATATTTAGCTTATCTTTTTCTTCTTGTGTTAATTCTGAAAGGTTATAACTCATTATCTTTCCCTCTATAACAATATAAGTAAGGTAAAAGAGCATGCTTATTAATGCAAGTAAATAAAGATATTAGTCATTAATGTGTAGTAAAAATGATGTGCTTTATTTGGGTCGATTTTTAATCAAGGTCATTAAATATAACAATAAAAGTCTATTCTTCTTTAATTGTTATACCACTTTATGAGTAATTCAAATAAGGCTAATGATAAAATGAGCATTTTTAATCCTTATTAAATAGATTTTAAAATAGAGAAAAAAGCAGTTTATCTCTGAAAAGAGTAAATAATATGAATGTTTAATTTGATTTAGATCAATGAAAAGAGTGATGGATTTTGCATTAAAAATAGGTAAATAATGTTAATTTATTAATGAGATATTTGATGTGTTTTTATTTTGTATTATTTGACAATGAGTTATGATAAGGCACTGAAATATTGAGATAAAAAAATGCCCTGTTGGGGAAACAGGGCGAAAATTAATACAACACCAGGGAAAAACATAGTATAAATAAAATTAACCAAATGGTTAATAGGTAAACTTACGTGATTCTACATTTTTTTATTAATATGAAATAAACTGTTATTAAACTTTAATTAATGTTCAAAAAAGAATAAGGTTATTAATGAATAGCTAGTGAATAAAAAAGAGAAGAGAAAGCAATCAACAGTATTCATTAAAAATGAAAGATAACAAACCATGCTAGAATTAATACATTAGGAAAGTATGATAAAATAAAGATGTAAAGTTTATTTTTTATCTTATTTTAATATCTTATTAATATTAAAGCATTTTATTGATGTGGCAATATAAAATATTTATTGTTAATTGTTATAAAAATCTTTATTTCTTAAATGTTAATTACTGAAATGTTAAATTTTACATTAAAAAAAATCTTAATTAAACACTTTAATAGTTCATTTAAATCTTATTTTAGATAAATAGAAAAGATTATTAACTGATGTTTTTTTAATCTGTTTGTTCTTTTTTCTAAAATGACTGATTAACTTAATGACTAAAGTATTTACTTTACTTTTCCGAGTTAATAAAATAAAGAAATAATTATTTATCCTAATGATATGTATGGTTTTTTTATTTTTCAATATTGTTCATTTTAGTTAACGATATAATTAAATTAAAATAATAATATGTAAAAAAATAAACAAAAAATATACATATCACGCAATATTGTGTTACATTTAGTTCGCTTTTCACACAGTAATTTTTGATATTACTTTAAGACGGATTCGGATCAGTAATTGACTCAATTACACGATATCTGCTTACTTTTTATTTCAATAGCGATGTAAGGATAGGTTATATACGTTATTACATAAGGGGATTGATTTGACAGGGCTAATAAACTTTGCGAATAACATTTTATGGGGATATGTTCTTATCTACTTACTTCTTGGAGTAGGTATTTACTTTACTATCCGTACTGGATTTATACAAATCCGACATTTTAGTCATATGTTCTCTATTTTAAAAAATAGCCATAAGTCAGATAAATCAGGAATTTCTTCCTTTCAGGCATTATGCACTAGTCTAGCTGCGCGGGTAGGTACTGGAAATTTGACGGGAGTCGCGATTGCTTTAACTGCGGGCGGCCCTGGCGCTATTTTTTGGATGTGGGTAGTCGCTTTAATTGGTATGGCGACATCATTAATAGAAAGTACACTCGCACAACTTTATAAAACAAAAGATGATGATGGTAACTACCGTGGTGGTCCTGCTTATTATATGACAAAAGGACTGAAAATGCGCTGGATGGGGGTTCTCTTCGCCATTTTCTTAATTATCGCTTTTGGCTTAGTTTTTAATGCTGTTCAAGCGAATTCGATTGCTCAAGCTACAGCTTCTGCCTTTAATTTTGATCCACTTTACGTGGGGATCTTTTTAGTACTAACCAGCGGATTTATTATTTTTGGTGGCCTGCGTTGGATTGCTCGTGTTGCTGAATTAGTTGTTCCTGTCATGGCAACAGCTTATTTATTATTAGCATTTTGGGTTGTAGCAGATCATATTGAACGCTTACCCGAAGTTTTTATTTTAATTTTTAAAAGTGCCTTTGGATTACAAGAAGCGGCTGCTGGTGCCATTGCTTACGGTATTAGCCAAGCGATGACACAAGGTATTCAACGCGGCCTCTTTTCTAATGAAGCAGGTATGGGTTCTGCACCGAATGCTGCTGCTTCAGCAACACCTTATCCACCGCATCCTGCATCTCAAGGCTATATTCAAATGCTAGGTGTTTTCATGGATACCTTGGTTATTTGTAGTGCCACTGCGGTGATCATTTTATCATCAGGTGTACTAGACAGTTATCCAGAAGGTATTAACGGTATTCAATTAACACAATTGGCCTTGTCATCTAGTGTGGGTGGTTGGGGAAGTACTTTTATTGCAATTGCAATTTTCTTCTTTGCTTTTACCTCCATTATTGCCAATTATGCTTATGCTGAGAGTAATATGATTTTCCTTGGACGTAATCACACAACAGGACTATTTCTTTTACGTTCAGCGGCTTTAGCTATGGTGATGTTTGGCGCTTTAGCGGATATGCCTCTTGTTTGGAAAATGGCCGATCTCTCAATGGGATTAATGGCAATGACTAATTTAATTGCAATCATCTTGCTTTCTGGTGTCGCCTTAAAATTAGTTAAAGATTATAACCAGCAACGACAAGCAGGTTTACTGCCTACATTTGATATTCGCCAATATCCAGAGTTACAAGATGACATTGAGGAAGGAATTTGGGATGAAAATATTGTTCCTGATGAACCTTTAGTTCGATGTGAAAAAGTGAGCAGTAACTAAAGCACTAATAAAAAAGCGTCAAAACTCAGAACCCATATTCTTTAATATGGGTTTTTTTATTACAATTTAACTTTGGGAATAATCAATCAAGGATCAGAAATGAGGTCTAGTCGGTATTATATAGGATTACTTATTGCAATAAGCCTCTTAACCAGTTGTGCCAAACAACCAGTATTTATTGATAGAGGTGAATATATAGTTAAAGTTATTCCTAATAAGCAGGAAGCAAATGACTGTGTAAAATATCTGGTGATGCACTATACCGCGCTAGATGATGAACGCTCGCTTAAGGTTCTTACTGGGGGGCGAGTCAGTAGTCACTATTTGATCCCTACACATCCTTCATCTATTGATGGAAAGCCAGTGATTACTTCTTTAGTGGATGAAAGGCAAATTGCATGGCATGCGGGCATTAGTCAGTGGGGAGACGCAACTAGCCTAAATAATTGCTCTATTGGGATCGAGATAGTCAATCTGGGTTACCGTGATAATGGCAAGTTTAGGTATTGGTATTCTTATACAGCGGATCAAATCGTGACGATTTCAGCGGTAATGAAAGATATTATTGAACGTTATGATATCGAGCCTCAAAACGTTTTGGGTCACAGTGATATTGCGCCTCTCAGAAAAGTTGATCCAGGTCCTTTATTTCCTTGGGAAAGATTAGCCAGTCAAGGTATAGGCGCTTGGCCTGATAAGCAATTAGTGAAAACTTATTTAGCAGGTAGAGATCCTTCAGAGCCTGTTGATGTCGCGAACTTCCAAAAGTTATTACAGCAATATGGTTATCAAACACCAACGAATGGTGTGTTAGATAATAATGCACAAAAAGTAGTGAAGGCTTTTCAAATGCATTTTAGGTCGAGTAAAGCAGATGGTATTCCTGATGCTCAATCAGAGGCGATTTTAAAGGCATTGATTGAGAAATACCGAACTTAAAGTTTCCTGTGATGAGCTGTACTGAATAGATAGTAAAAATGCAGGTAATAGAAAAGCAAAAAGCGTCTCCAATATAAAATTTGGAAGACGCTTTTTTTATCAACTTATAATCAGCATTACAAATTAGGTGATATATGCTGGTTATTTCGCTGTATTTTCTATTGGAAGACGTTCTTCTTTAAAATTTAAGCTAACAACCAGTGAGATTACAAATGCAATCGCACCTGGTAATACCCAACCTAAGCCATAATCAGACAGTGGGATGTAGCTAAATAATTGCAGTAAATCAGCATTTAACCATTTCAATTGTTTCAACGTATCGAAAAGGCTCATCAAAACAATGATTGCAATTGTAAAGCGATAGGTAAAGCGAGGCGCTTTTAATTTATTACGAATAAATTGCAGTAATACCAATGTGACTGATGTTGGATAAATCATTAATAATGCAGGAATAGTCACTCGTAATAGTGTATCAAGACCAAACGTTGATACGACTGTGGTCATTAATGTAAATACCACAACCCAAAAGCGATAGCCTAAACGATGATGGAATGTCGCAAAGTAGTCTGCCGCGGCACTTGTTACACCGACAAGTGTTGTCATACTGGCTAATAAAACAATACCTCCCATCAACCAAGTACCCACAGAGCCAAATAACGCATCAACATAACGTGAGAAAATCTGGCCGCCGTTAGTCGCATTGAGTGCTGGATCAGCAAAAACAGAAACAGAGTGGCTTGTTGCACCTAAGTAGAAAAGGCACAGATAAAGTGCTGCTAATAGTAAGACTGAAATCATGCCTGCTTTTATGGTAATAAAACCGATCTGGCGTGGTTCAGTAATGCCTTTGGTATATAAAGCACGAGCAACGATACCACCAAATGCCATAGCAGAGAGGACATCCATGGTTTGGTAACCATCAATAAAGCCAGAGAAGAAGCCATTTACCGCATAAAGGCCTGTTGGTTCACCAATTGAGGAAATCGGTTTAGCCACAACAGCAATGCCCACAACCACCAGCAGAATTAACAGTGCTGGCGTCATAAACTTACCAATGGCGCTTATCATTGTGCCTTGTTTGAGCATGAAAAACATACTTGTGATATTGAAAACAAGTGCGAAAGTAAGGTGTGTTGCCGTATTTTTCTCAATAAGCCCTAAAGGTAAGAAACCCATTTCATAAGCAGTATTGGTGACACGAGGCATCGCAAAAGTAGAACCTACGATAAGATACAGTGCTACCCAGAAAATCACAGCCACCCATGAAGGCAAATCAACAGAAAGGCGCTCTCCACGTCCACGAATTGCGACGATAACCAAGGTAAGAAAAGGGAGTAAGACACCTGTAACAAGGAAACCTAAAGATGTACTAAACCAGAGGCTTCCTGATTGGAAACCCGCCATAGGAGGGAAAATAATATTGCCAGCGCCAAGGAAGAGTGCGAAAACCATCATCCCAAGAACGAGCATGTCTTTTGTAGAAAGCATAACTAAAACTACCTGTCTGTGAAGAAAATATATTAATGATTTATATTTGTTATTCTATATCTAGCCTAATTAACAGCTTAATATGTTGTGAAAATGCAGTTTGAATAACGAAAAGTGAATTGATAGTAACAAATTCTGAAGGATATGTAAGAAGAAAGGCGGATTTAACGCTCATTTAACAGTAATTATAGAATAATAAAAGGCTATGTTTTTGGTCGAAAAGCAGTGTGATCCTCTGCTAAGGATCACAATTGCTATATAATTTTGTAGACATTCGCGATAAAACACAAAAAAGATCGTGTTTAAATAAATTTATCGATAGCGACTGCAACACCGTGCTCTTCATTAGAAAGTGTGACGAATTTAGCGACTTTCTTCACTTCTTCAGGCGCATTTCCCATCGCAACACCTAAACCCGCATATTTTAGCATTGCCAAATCATTACCTTGATCACCAATACACATGATTTTTTCTGGTGTGATTTTCAAATGTTCAGCAACTTTTTTAACCGCACTTCCTTTATTGACATTGGTATTTAATACTTCAATAAAATAAGGGGCACTACGTAATATGCTGTATTGTTCATAAATATTAGTAGGAAGATATTGAATAGCATTATCCAAAACGGCAGGTGCATCAACAATCATAAACTTACTAAAATACATATCAGTTTGCATTTCATTCAGTGGACGATAATAAAGCGGAGTCCAAGATAAAAAGGCTTCTTGGCAGGTGAAATGGCTAATATGACTGTTGGTAGTATAAATCTTATTATCGCTGATAACGTGAAAATGGACGCCAATCTCACGAGCAAGGTTTTCAAAATAGAGATAATCTTCAAAATTGAGCAGATCTTGAATAATCACTTCACCATTATCTGCTTGATGGATTTGGCTACCATTATTGCTGATGCAGTAACAATCAGAGGTATCAAGACCGAGTATTTTTAAATAGGGAGAGATGCCATTGAAGGAGCGTCCTGAAGCTAATACAATCTTAACTCCCGCCTCTTTTGCTCGCTGAACTGCTTGTTTTACTTCTGGCGTAATTTCGTGTTGTTTGTTAAGCAAGGTTCCATCTAAATCAATCGCGATAAGCTTAATACTCATTAGCATCCCCATATTAAATAAAAGCAATTATGATAAAGGAAGGGCGAAGCGGTCTATCATCACATAGCTTGAGTATTATTTATGTGACATTAAAGGCTATCTGTATAATGCCACATAAATGGAAGGGTTAATCACAACAAGGTGATTGTAAATGTAAAGGCTGTTTGGTTTCTAAAACGATCTCTTGATTTTGCCGAAAGTCGAAAGGCGTGATGCCATACTCTTTACGGAACATATAAGTAAAGTGAGATTGTGAACCAAAGCCGAAATCAAGGGCGATATCGAAGATAGAGCGCTCACTGGTACGTAATAAGTGAATAGCGCCAGCTAATCTACGCTGACGGATATACTTTCCTAAAGAGGTGCCCGTGACTTCTTTAAAGATTTTCTGCATGTGCCAAAGAGAATACCCAGAATAAGCCGCCAACTCTTCAAGATGGATAACACGGCCTAAATGCTCCTCAATCCATTTACTTAGGGCGCAAACCAATGCGAGATGATTATCTTGTGGCATTACAGTTCCATTCTATCAATGAAGTTAAGGTAAAAATCAAAATTAACTCCCTAATCTTATACAAAAAATAGCAGACAGAGAAATCCATATTAATGGATAGCTATCTCTAAGCGTTGGCAAAATGTGTACTTAAATAATATAAGGTCATTTTACATACAGTTTAGAGCGAAATAATGCAAATTATCTGAAGTCTGTCGAGGAAGCGTTTACCTTTCATAATGAAAGTTATGCTAAATTTACTTATAGAGATAATTGATTGCGAATTTTATAACAACAACTCCCTGTCTTGTTATCGTATTTAAGCGAATGCTTATAATGTGATAAGTCATACTAACAAAATGTATTTAAAGGATTTTAAATTGAACGCAAAGAAAATAATTATTAGCTTAATTATTGCATTAGTCATTACCTTTGGCCTCTATCTTGTGGCTTTAGATAATTTTTGCGATCGAGGAGAGGATTTCCAACAAGGTCTTTGTCGCTTTACCACATTATTCCCCTCTAAACATCACTAAAAGATAGCTTTTCTTATTATTTTTCGCCTAGCATAAAATGTATTTGTTATTCAAGTCAGAATAGTGTTTTAATGGTGGCTTGAAATAAACAAAATCGTAAATATTAGTTTACACGTTAAGTTGATAAAATAATAAAGAGAAGAGGATGTATGGCGAGAGAGTCGCAACAGACAGAACTTAAGCGCGGTCTGAAAAATCGACATATCCAGCTAATTGCGCTGGGTGGTGCTGTCGGCGCTGGTCTGTTTCTTGGTATAGCGCAAACTATTAATATGACAGGCCCATCAGTAATATTAGGATATGCTATTGGTGGTTTTATTGCGTTTATGATCATGCGCCAATTAGGCGAAATGGTTGCCGAAGAGCCAGTTGCGGGTTCGTTTAGTCACTTTGCTAATAAATATTGGAGCCCGTTTGCTGGCTTCTTATCTGGCTGGAACTATTGGGTGATGTTTATTCTTGTCGGTATGGCAGAATTAACAGCAGCAGGTAAATACATTAACTATTGGTTACCTGATATTCCTGTTTGGGTTTCCGTTGCTATCTTCTTTGTGGCAATCAACTTAATCAATTTGATCAACGTTAAGATGTATGGTGAAACAGAGTTCTGGTTTGCCATTATTAAAGTATTAGCGATTGTTGGTATGATTTTATTTGGGAGCTACTTACTGGCAAGTGGTAATGGTGGCCCTCAAGCTTCGGTTAGCAATTTATGGGAGCTAGGCTTTTTCCCTCATGGTTTTACGGGCTTTATGTCTGCATTAGCCATTGTGATGTTCTCTTTTGGTGGACTTGAGCTGGTTGGGATCACCGCGGCTGAAGCTGAAAATCCAAAAGTTAGCATCCCGAAAGCGACTAACCAAGTTGTTTATCGTATTTTAATTTTCTATATCGGTTCGTTGTTAGTGTTACTTTCACTTTATCCTTGGACTCAAGTTGTGAAAGGTGAAAGCCCGTTCGTACTGATTTTCCATAACTTGGATAATTTCTTAATCGCGAATATTTTAAATGCTGTGGTATTAACTGCTGCACTGTCTGTTTATAACAGTGGTGTTTATTCTAATAGTCGTATGCTTTATGGTTTGGCAAAACAAGGTAATGCGCCACATGCGCTTTCTCGCATTAATAAACGTGGTGTACCGGTAGTGTCGTTACTATTGTCAGCAATTGCGACTTCATTAGGTATCTTAGTTAACTATTTATTACCTGATCAGGCACTAGAACTATTAATGGCGTTGGTTGTAACCACGTTAGTACTTAACTGGATCATGATCTGTTTAGCGAATTTAAAATTCAGAGCTGCAAAAACAAAAGAGGGTGTAGAACCTTTCTTTAAAGCACTTTGGTATCCATATGGTAACTATATCTGCCTTGCTTTCTTATGCATGATTTTGGTGATTATCTTATTTATGCCACAAGTGAATATTTCGGTTATTTTAATGCCATTCTGGATTGCGTTCTTATGGGTTGGATTTAAGATTTCCCGCATGAAGAAAACACCTAATAGCACTCAAGTAAGCCAAGATATTTAAATATTACTGACTTATTTGGATAATAAAAAAACGCATCATTAAGATGCGTTTTTTTATGTTCTATTTTTATCATTTGCAATTATTCTGAACGGAAAAAATAAAAAATTACTGCCAACGTAACCAAGCAAATAACACGTTACCATTGTTATAAGTACCAGGCACATAAGTGGCTTGTAATGAAAGATGTCCATAACCGACAGACACTAACGGTAAAGGAAGTGGCATAGGAATATAGTTGTATTCATGGCGCGCTGTAATACTTAGTGTAAATCCTGCGCCCATACGAAACCCATCTTTATCACCGGGATACCACATTTTCTCAAAACCATAGCCCATAATAGGCTGTACACGGTTATTTGAGTCCATAAATGCCATCGCATAAAGAGAGTGCCAATCGCCATCATTGTCATAACGATATTTGCCCATACCAAAACCCCAAGGTGTTTCGTTATAGCGATCAGTTTTTTCTTTATCGTAAGTAAAACGGTTATGCCAAGTCCATACGGGCAAATAGTAGTTATATTGGTCATTGTTCCAAGTTTGATTGACATTACGCTTGAATTTTCCCCAGTAGCTCTCTTCGTTATTAGATTGAGATGGGTTACTGGTGACTTGTTGGTTTTCTGTCGTAATAATCTGATGGGTATTTGTATTATTTTCAGAAGCGAAAGCAGACGTTGTTAATGCAAGAGAAAACAGCGTTGTAGCTAATACGCTAGGGTGAAAATAGGATGATGACATAATATAACTCCGAGTACGGCATAAGCAGTGATTCTGGTGATGACAAATAAACATTACTAATAGTGTTATTTAATCGACAAGTATTTAAGATAAGAGGTATCTGAAACTTTACTTCTTAAATAAAATCTTAAGGGATAAGAATCGGTTATAAAGAAAATAAATAGATTTATTATATTTATGGATGCAATTTTGTCTGATCTAAAATGCTGTTTATTTTTATAATAATGTATTGTTTTTAATGAAAAATTAAGTTCTCATTAGATTTGAAATAAGTAGCTGATAAATAAGATCTGTAAGAAATAATTTAGCCTTGGTTATTTTCAATAGAAAAAATCTACAAAGTATCTATTTTTATGACTTAATTGGAATATTAATATGAATTCCATATCTATAACATTCACTTATAAAAAGGATATTTATTTCCAGCCGGATAATAGATTAATGAATAAATAGAGTTAAACAAAAAAAGAAAAAAAACAGAGATTGGTTTATAAAACGTTTAGGTTTAAGCGCTGATAATGGGAGTGTAGTCTGTTTTTTATACAGATAATCCTATGGTGAAAGAGTGCAAATTAAAGAATCGTTGTTCACACTCTTTCAAAGGGAAGAAAGCATTTATTGAGATAATTTTTCTTGGCTAATAACAAGGAGTCGGTGAGTATGAGTATCACGCTCCTTACCCCAGCAATAGTTTTCCCATTTTTCATAAAGTTCGTCTAGGGAGTTTATAGTAGTTAATGAATGAACATCTTTTATTCTACTTGACAGATATATAAAGTAATTTTTGCTGAAAACCCATGAAATCATTATGTCCCAAAATCGTTTATTTATCCCTAGTTGATCTTCTAAAGTGATTACAATGGGATAATCATTTAAGATGTGATGGAATATAGAGCGTGGAAAATCTCTCTTTGCATCATAGTGTTTAAAAAGACAAGAACGCCACACATTTATTTGAGTACATGTTGTTTTCCCATAAACGATGTCTTGTCGAAATCTGAGCTCAACAAGATAGACTGTTTCACTTTCTTTATCTGTAGTGACAAGTCTGTATTGATCTTTACGTAATGATTTAACTAAACGGTATCCTATGGGGATCTCAAAATGATTTATTGAGATATCTTTAACTCCCTCATTTAAAAAGTAAATTGTATTTTCAGTATTGGAACTATCTATTCTTAATAATTTATCAAGATTTATATCGTAGTTTTTATAATACATTGATTTTCAATTGTTATTTTATTTGGTGATTTATCATAATCACTTTTTCTTACTATTAATATATCGATTATCGTTAAAACGGATAAAAACACGTAACGAGATATCTAGCGGATTACTAGCATCTTTATCTTGAGCATGCGATACTCCTTATCGCCTGAATTTACAGGCTTTGGCTCGGGGCGCCTTATGGCTGAGATGAACCCGTATAACCTGATCTGGATAATGCCAGCGTAGGGAAGTCAAGGTAACTCTGCTGATTAACAGAGCCCGACTTTTCTGTAACTGGTGAAAGGAGGAGTTAATCAGTGAGATTCAATGCATTGTCTATCGCAGGCACCGATCCTAGTGGTGGTGCAGGTATTCAGGCCGATCTGAAAACATTTTCCGCACTCGGTGTCTATGGCACAACAGTAATGACGGCACTGGTTGCCCAAAATACCTGTGGTGTCCGTAGTGTCTATGATTTATCCCCTGATTTTGTTGCAGCTCAATTAGATGCTGTCTTGTCTGATGTTCGAATTGATAGTGCCAAAATTGGCATGCTCTCTAATGCCTCAATTATTGATGTGGTTTGCGACAAGCTTCAGCAATATGCGATCCCTTTTGTTGTACTTGATACCGTGATGATTGCAAAAAGTGGTGATCCGCTATTACAGCCTGATGCGGTTAATAAAATGGTCAGTCAGCTTTTGCCTCTGGTTGATTTGATCACGCCTAATTTACCTGAAGCGGCAGCACTGCTAGGTTGTGAAGTTGCTCAAGATGAAATAATGATGAAGCAACAGGGTTATGCATTGCTAAAACAAGGATGCAAAGCGGTGTTGATGAAAGGCGGGCATTTAACCGAAAATGAAAGCCCTGATTGGTTGTTTACTCAAGATGGTGAGTGGCGATTTACCTCAAAACGCGTGAATACAAAAAATACGCATGGGACAGGATGCACACTTTCAGCCGCTTTAGCCGCTATTCGTCCTCAAGTTTCTAACTGGCAAATTTGTGTTGAACAAGCAAAAGCCTATTTACAACAAGCGTTAGAACATGCCGACAGTTTAGAAGTTGGACAAGGTTTTGGCCCTGTACACCATTTTCATCGCTGGTGGTGATGTAAAAAAGCCCCTATAAAAGGGGCTTTAGCGTGTCGCAGAATTATTTTTTTAAGCAATCGTGACAGATTTATTTAGATAAACATCTTGTACTGCATTAATTAGCGCAACGCCGTCTTTCATTGATTTTTTGAAGGCTTTACGACCTAAAATTAAACCCATACCACCTGCACGTTTATTGATAACCGCAGTGCGTACAGCATCTTCAAGGTCATTATTACCTGAAGCGCCACCAGAGTTAATTAACCCTGCACGACCCATATAGCAGTTTGCTAATTGATAACGAACTAAATCAATTGGGTTTTCAGTGGTGAGTTTGGTGTAAACACGCTCATCAGTATGACCAAAACCAATCGCTTTAAAGCCACCGTTATTTTCAGCCATTTTTTGTTTAACGATATCCGCACCAATTGTAGCGGCTAAATGGTTCGCTTGACCTGTTAAGTCCGCACTTGCATGGTAATCAACACCGTCTTTTTTAAATGCAGGGTTACGTAAATAGGCCCACAATACAGTGACCATACCTAATTCATGAGCACGTTCAAAGGCCATTGAAATCTCTTCAATTTGGCGACGGCTTTCTTGTGAACCAAAGTAAATGGTCGCACCCACTGCAACAGCACCCATTTCAAACGCTTGTTCTACACTGGCATACAGAGTTTGGTCATATTGCGCTGGGTAGCTTAAGGTTTCATTGTGGTTTAACTTCACAAGGAAAGGAATTTTGTGTGCATAACGACGAGAAACAGAAGCAAGAACACCATAAGTAGAGGCAACACAGTTACAACCCGCTTCAATAGCCAACTCAACAATATTTTTGGGATCAAAATAGAGTGGGTTTGCGGCAAAAGAGGCCGCGGCAGAGTGCTCAACACCTTGGTCAACAGGTAGAATAGACAGATAGCCCGTTCCCGCTAAACGCCCGTGATTAAACAGGGTTTGCATTGAACGTAACACGCTATTAGGGCGATTGTTATCAATCATAACACGATCAACAAAGTCAGAACCTGGCAGGTAGAGATTTTCGCTTGGGATGGTTTGGCAACGATGTTCTAATAATGATTTTGCATCAGCACCTAACAAACTTACTATATCAGTCATTACATACTCCAGTTCATGATGAGATGAGAGTGATTGTCATTTATCTACACTAAGATAACAAGTCACATTGAGGCGGTAACCGGCAGTGGATCGCTTCAGGTAACACAATAAATTCAAATTTATTTCCTAAAAGTGGTTCTCCATCTAAATTAAATACCATTTCATGAGAAGCACTAATGTTTACCCAGCGACTGTCGCGCTCGATAATTTTGTCGTTTTTTTTACGATCAAACAGGCTATTTAAAAGAGAAGGGAGTAATTCGTGTGCTTCAACAATGGTGATATTGAGTTTATTGTCGTTAATTAATGCTTCGGGGCAGAGTTGTTGTCCTCCTCCTGCTTGACGACCATTACCAATACCTAAAATCAGTGATTCACCTTCCCAGTGAAAATTTTCAGCTTCAATTGTGCAATGATCCGCTTTTAAAGAGTCAATACTTAAAAGGCCATTAATAAAATAGGCGGCTCCACCTAATGCTGATTTTAAGGCTTCAGGGGTTTCTGTTGTGATTTTTGTTCCAAAACCGCCAGATGCCATATTGATAAAATAGTGAGTCTTATTCACAGCGATAACATCAATTGGTACAGCGCGACCTTTAACGGCTAAATTAAGTGCATTTTCCATATCACGAGGGATTTGTGCGCTGGTCGCAAAATCATTTGCTGTGCCTAATGGAATAATACCTAGAGTGGGAGGAGATGAAGGTGAAAGATGAATTAATTCAGATGCAACACAATTAATTGTACCGTCACCACCAGCTGCAATAACGGTTTCAGCATTTATATCAATAGCTTCTTGTACAAAACGTCGCACATCACTCGATTCCCAAGTCACTCTCACTTGGAGATCAAAACCTTCATCACGTAATTGGTAAACGGCTTTTCTCAATGCGCTATTATTCGCACTTTTTCCATTAATGATTAGCAAACTAATTTTACTCATTGATGAGTTCCTTTAATTGAATCACTCTTTTAAAGGTAATGGATATCGAGAAAATTACTATTTTTTTTACAAATGATAACGAAAAAGGGCGTATGTTTTATACAAAGGGGCGTTGATAAGAAGGGGAAAAAAGAAAAGGCAAATCCAAGGGAGATTGGATTTGCCAAGGAGGTGGTTCCTAGTCTTACTGTATTCATTCTAGTTCTTTATTTTTCGGAACTGATGATACGGTAAACAAATCATTATTGATGTGATCTGTATTTGAAATTGACCACTTTAAATCAGATTATGACGCTTTACTTCACTTCAACCGCATCAATTTTATGCGGTTGACGTGTTGTTGTACCTTGTAGGTTGCGGATCAGCAGTGCAAAATCTAAATCAACATCTTCAGGAACAGATAAATAAACCATGTGACCATTACCTGGTGCAACATCCGTTGGTTGCTGTTTTTTGTTAAACAGCGCTTCTAGCGTAAATTGAATATTTCCAGTTGGTGTCATTAATTCTAGGCTATCACCTAAAACAAATTTATTTTTAACATCAACTTCAGCTAAACCGTTTACGCGTTTACCTGTGAATTCACCGACAAATTGTTGAGTGTCAGAGACAGAATAACCATATTCATAAGTTTGGTACGCATCATGGGTATGACGACGTAAGAAACCTTCGGTATAACCTCGGTGTGCTAAGCCTTCTAATGTCGTTAGTAACGTTGGATCAAAAGGTTTACCTGCAACCGCATCATCAATTGCACGACGATACATTTGTGCAGTACGGGCACAGTAATAGAAGGATTTAGTACGACCTTCAATTTTCAGCGAATGTACACCCATTTGAGTTAATTGCTCAACGTGTTCAATCGCGCGTAAGTCTTTAGAGTTCATGATATAAGTACCGTGTTCATCTTCGAACGCAGTCATATATTCACCAGGGCGTTTTGCTTCTTCGATTAAGTAAACTTTGTCTGTTGGCGCGCCAACACCTAAAGTAGGCTCAACGTTTTTAACTGGGATTGGCGTGTATTTTTCAACGATATTACCAACCTCGTCCTCTTTGCCTTCTTCGACTTTATATTCCCAACGGCAAGCATTAGTGCATGTACCTTGGTTTGGGTCACGCTTATTGATATAGCCAGATAACAGGCAACGACCTGAGTAAGCCATACATAAAGCACCGTGAACGAAAACCTCTAATTCCATATCAGGAACTTGCTTACGAATTTCAGCAATTTCATCAATAGACAGCTCACGAGAAAGGATCACGCGAGTTAATCCCATTTGACGCCAGAATTTTACGGTTGCCCAGTTAACCGCATTGGCTTGCACTGAAAGGTGGATATCCATTTCAGGGAAGGCTTCACGCACCATCATGATCAAACCCGGATCAGACATAATCAGCGCATCAGGACCCATATCAATGACGGGTTTTAAGTCACGGATAAAGGTTTTTAATTTAGCATTATGAGGTGCGATATTAACCACAACATAGAAGCGTTTACCTAATTCGTGGGCTTCTTGAATACCTTTAGCAAGGTTTTCGTGGTTAAACTCATTATTACGCACACGTAAGCTATAACGTGGCTGACCTGCATAAACGGCGTCTGCGCCATAAGCAAATGCATAGCGCATATTTTTTAATGAGCCAGCAGGAGAGAGCAATTCGGGTGTAAACATGGTTAATTTCCTGGTTCTGATTTCAAGTCAGTCCCCCACACATTGGGTAGGGGTATATCATAAAGGGGAGGATTCTAGCGCTTAAGTGTAGCGAGGTTCAATGTATTCCTGAAAAAATATCATCGAAAACGGTAAGCTTGGGTTTCCCAACGATAACCTTGACCATAAATTGAGCGAATAAATTCAATTTGATCGTTAAGTTGCTCAAGTTTACGTCGCAAGTTTTTAATATGACTATCAATGGTTCTATCCGTCACAATGCGGTAATCATCATAAAGATGATCCATAAGCTGATCTCGCGTTAATATCTTGCCTGATTGTGTGGCTAAGGCCTTTAATAGGCGAAATTCAGCGGTGGTTAGATCGAGAATTTTATTATTGTATTGAATTTGATAAGCCTGTTCATCAATCACAACTAACTTATCGCTCTGAACAATATCTTGAGGACGATAATAACGACGCAATAAGGTTTTGACTCTGGCGACTACTTCTCTTGGGCTATATGGTTTGCAAATATAATCATCAGCACCAATTTCAAGACCTAATAATCTATCGACTTCTTCTGTTTTGGCAGTCACCATAATAATGGGAATATCGGAGAATTGGCGCAACTCTTTACAAATTGTGATGCCATCTTTTACAGGTAACATAAGATCTAACAAAACTAAATCATAGTGTTGCTGTTTTACACAATGGCTGACTTCCGCGCCATCGGCTAACCAATGTGGTTGATAACCTGATGCTTGCAGATAATCAATGAGCAATTGTGCAAGTTTGGGTTCATCTTCAACAATTAGGATTGAATAGGGTGATTCAGTCGTTGTCATTTATCAGCTCAATAATTATTAGCGCAAAATGATAAGGCTTAATTATCATCAGAATATGCAGGTAATTCTATAAGGATTTTCATGCCACCTAAAGAGGAAGGCATGGCACTTATCTTACCATTATGAGCTTCAATAATATTTTCGCAAATCGCAAGCCCTAATCCAGAGCCACCACTTGCTCGATTTCGTGAACTTTCAGCACGATAAAAACGTTGAAAAACCGCTTTATATTGCGATTCATCAAGCCCTGGTGCGCTATCTTCTAATGAAATTAGCACACTATTATGGCCTTTCTTGGTACTGATATGTAATTGACCTCCAGAATAGGTATAACGCACGCTATTTTCTAGCAGATTGTGAAAAAGCTGGATAAGCCTATCTGGATCGGCTTGTACAATCAGCGACGATAAATCATCTAACTCGGTGAATAGGGCAATATCTTTGGTTTGGTAAGTGTGACGATAAGAGGCTACCGCTAATAAAATTACTTCATTAATATCAACAAAGTCTTTGCGGTAGGTTAAAGAGCCTCTATCTGATAATGAAAGCTGGTGGAGATCATTGACGAGTTTAGTCAGATTCGTCACTTCAAATAACAGAGAATTTAAGGTTTCGGCTGTGGGTTTTCTCACACCATCTTGTAATGCTTCAAGCTCACCTTTTAAGATAGCCAGTGGTGTTCGCAATTCATGAGAGATGTCGGCCATATAATCACGGCGAATTTGCTCATTTTTTTCTAATGTACTGGCAAGTTGGTTAAAGTCAGTGGCGAGTTGGCTGATTTCATCTTTACTAGTAGGATGAACCCGAACAGAGAAATCGCCAGCAGCCAGTTTATGGGTTGCTTCAACCAAACGCTTAACAGGGCGTATCATACTGCGAGAAAGAACCAATGTGATTAGCAGTGCAAACAGAACAGTTGCACCTGCAATAATCCAACTGGTACGCAGTTGTTGCTTATCAAAGCTGATATCGGCTTCACTGCTGATTTTATCTGCGGCACTGACAATCACCCATCCAACAATTTCATCGTGAAAGGTAATAGGCTTTTTAAATGTCTCTGCGGGAAATTGATTGTCATGACCAAATAAGCGCTTCATGTCTTTATCTACAATCCAAAACTGTGTACGCCAACCGCGAGGCGGAGGGCCATCACCACTTTGGCTTATCTGATCAATGGTTCTTAATATTTGATAGACAGAATGTTCATCTTTGTATAAAAAATGCCAATCACCAGCTAATTCATATTGTTCAGTTAAGGCTTCTGCAAGATGAGTTGCTCGCTGTTCACTGTTTTTCTTGATATAGCCAATAAAGCCTTGTTGAAAGCTACTACGAATACCAATATGCATAGCAAAGACAACCACCATGCACGTTGCGAAAATCACCAGAAACAGCTTGCTTCTCAATTTCATGCATTTGCCTCTTTTTTGCTGATACGTCGTTGTTGCCAACGTTCACGCAATCCATCAAAAAATAGATAAATAACAGGGGTGGTATAGAGCGTTAATAGCTGGCTCATTAATAAGCCACCAACGATGGTAATACCCAAAGGTTGTCTTAATTCTGCACCATCACCACTGCCTAACATTAACGGCAAAGCACCAAATAACGCTGCAAGTGTCGTCATAATAATAGGACGAAAACGCAATAAGCTGGCTTGAATAATCGCCTCTTTGGCAGATAATTTACCTTCACGCTGTGCGGTAATTGCAAAATCTACCATGATAATGGCGTTTTTCTTCACAATACCAATAAGCAACATAATGCCAATAAGTGCAATTAGGCTAAAGGGGGTATCGAAAAGCTGTAACGCCAATAATGCACCTACGCCCGCAGAAGGAAGGGTAGATAAAATGGTTAGCGGATGAATATAGCTTTCATACAGCACACCTAACACTAAATACACGGTGACTATTGCTGCCAAGATAAGAATAAGCTGTGACTTTATGGTTTCTTGGAAAATCTGTGCAGTGCCCGCAAATGTGCCTCTTACCGTATTGGGTACACCTAATTCAGTCATTGTGCGTTCAATAGAATTAATGGCATCAGCTAACGTATAGCCTTCAGGAATATTAAAAGCAATAGTTGACGCTGCGGATAATCCTTGGTGATTCACACTTAATGGTGCGTTAGCAGGATACCAACTGGCGAATGCGGATAATGGAATACGTTCACCTTGTGAATTGACAACATACATTTTATCTAATGCAGAGACATCTTGGGTATATTGTTCAGAGACTTCCATCACCACTTTATACTGATTTAATGGCGCATAAATGGTGGAGATCTGGCGTTGACCAAAGGCATTGTTAAGCAGATTATTCGCATCACTGACATTAATACCTAATTGCGACATAGTATCGCGATCATAAGTCAGAGCCATTTCAGCGCCTTTGTCTTCTTTATCTGAGTTAACATCCACAAGCTCAGGTAATTCGCCTAAGGCTTTACGTACAATAGGCTCCCATTTACGCAACTCGCTTAAATCATCTGCTAATAATGTAAATTGATAACTGGCATTGGCTTGACGCCCACCCGCTCTTACATCCTGTACGGGCATTAAAAAGAGGTTGGCACCGGGTTCATTGGCTAATTTTGTGCGTAAACGATTAATGACTTGATTCGCGCTGTCAGTTCTTTCTGACAACGGATTGAGGGAGATAAACATAAACCCACTGTTAATGCGACCGCCACCAGTAAAACCAGTCACGCTATCCACGTCTTTATCCGCATTAATTTCTTGCATAAAGCGAGCCATTTTTTCTTTCATCGACTGGAATGAAATGCTCTGATCCGCTCGTACAAATCCCATTAATCGACCTGTATCTTGATCGGGGAAAAAGGTTTTTGGCGCGCTAATATATAAATAAACATTTAAGCCCAAGGTTGCGAGAAAAATCGTCATAACCCAGCGTTTATGGCGCAATGCAGCTTGTAATGTGACGCTGTAACCTTGTTGGGCGCGGAAAAGTAACTTACCAAAACCTCGTAAATGCGACTGTGCTTTCGGTTTCATTCCTTTTAATAAATGTGCGCACATCATGGGGGTTAGCGTTAACGAAACAAACAAAGAGATAGCGATTGCTGTCGTTAACGTAATGGCAAATTCTTTAAATAATCGCCCAACAAGACCATCCATTAACAGTAATGGAATAAAAACGGCAACAAGAGAAATGCTCATCGAAAGTACGGTAAAACCCACTTCACCGACACCTTTTAGTGCGGCTTGTTTAGGCTTTAAACCATTTTCGATATGACGAGAGATGTTTTCAAGTACGACAATCGCATCATCAACCACAAAGCCAGTAGCAACCGTTAATGCCATTAATGAAAGGTTGTTTAAGCTAAAACCACAGAGATACATCGCTGAAAAAGTACCAATTAATGAAACGGGTACAGCAACGGCAGGGATCAGAGTGGCGCGACCTGAGCGTAAAAATAAGAACACCACTAAAATGACTAACGCCACCGCAATGGCTAACGCACGTTCAACTTCAGCTAGGGATGCGCGAATAGTCGGTGTTCTATCTTGTGCAACTTTTAAATCAACACTGGCAGGAATAAGCTCACGCAATTCAGGAAGTTCATCACGAATACGATTAACGGTTTCAATGATATTTGCACCTGCTTCACGGCGAATAACCAACAAGATAGCAGGCTCACCGCCACTCATACCCGCGGCGCGTGCGTTTTGTACGGAATCAGTCACTTGTGCCACATCACTTAGACGCACAACCGCATCTTGATTGTAATGCACAATAATTGGGCGATATTCAGCGGCTTTGCTTAGTTCATCATTGGTTTGAATTTGCCAACGATTGTCATCATTATTCACAAAGCCTTGAGGTCGTCGCACATTAGCTTGGTTTATGGCTTTTCTGACATCATCAAGGCTTACGTTTTGATTGAACAATGCATCAGGATTAAGTGCGACACGAACCGCAGGTAGTGAACCGCCACCGACAGAAACTTCACTGACGCCTTCAATTTGTGAGATTTTTTGTGCCAATCGTGTTGATGCTAAATCGTAAAGCTCACCCGTGTTTTGTGTGTCAGAGGTGAGCGTTAAAATCATAATCGGTGCATCAGAAGGATTCGATTTATAATAACGTGGGCGGCTTGGCATCCCTGAAGGTAGCAAGCTTTGTGATGCATTTAATGCCGCCTGTACATCTCGTGCTGCCGTATTGATATCTTTATTTAAATCGAAAACCAGTGTGATATTGGTACTCCCTAGCGAACTGCTTGATGTCATCTCATCAATCCCCGCGATACGCCCTAAAGAGCGCTCAAGCGGTGTAGCAACAGAGGATGCCATCGTTTCAGGAGATGCCCCAGGCAATGAGGCATTGATATTAATAACGGGGTAATCCACCTGTGGCAAAGGCGCCACAGGAAGTAACATAAAGCCCAATACACCGCAAAGTGAAATCGCTAAACTGAGCAACGTGGTTGCCACAGGTCGTTGAATAAAGAGGGCGAAGAACTTCATGATACAGCCCCGTTATTATTTTCAACGTGTTCAACGTGTTTATTGCGGTTGATATAGAGCGATAATTTATCAAATAACAGATAAATTACAGGTGTCGTAAATAGGGTTAAGATCTGGCTCATAATTAAGCCACCAACCATACAAACCCCTAATGGCTGACGTAATTCTGCCCCTACACCCGTACTTAACATTAAAGGTAAAGCCCCTAAAAGCGCCGCCATTGTGGTCATTAAGATTGGGCGGAAACGTAATAAACACGCTTGATAAATAGCTTCATAAGGCGTTAACCCTTGTTCTCGTTCAGCGGCAAGGGCAAAGTCTATCATCATGATTGCATTTTTCTTTACGATCCCGATAAGCAAGATGATCCCAATAATCGCAATAATATCAAGCTCATTTCCTGCTGCCATTAAAGCAAGTAATGCCCCAACACCCGCTGTTGGCAGTGTAGATAAAATAGTAATAGGGTGAATAAAACTCTCATATAACACACCTAAGACAATATACATTGCTACAATTGCTGCGATAATCAGCCACAAAGTACTCGAAAGCGCGCTTTCAAATGCCAGTGTCGCCCCTTGGAATTGGGTGGTAATATCTTTTGGCATAGAAATCTGCTCTTCAGCCAATTTCACTGCATTTACCGCTTCTTCAAGAGAGGATTGTTCAGCGACATTAAATGAGAATGTGGCTGAAGGGAATTGCTCTTGATGATTAATAGAGAGCGCTGCCAAGCGTTGCTCTACGGATGCAATAGATAATAAAGGTACCATCGCACCATCTTTACCCGTTAAATGCACGGCTGAAAGTGCCTGTAATCCATCTCCGTTACGAATATCTTGTTCTAATACCACGCGATACTGATTTGCTTGAGTGTAGATAGTGGAAATTAAACGCTGACCAAACGCATTATAAAGTGCATTATCAATATCACTCATTGAAATACCTAAACGGCTTGCTGAGTCTCTATCCACTTTGATATACGCCATCATGCCGTTATCTTGCCAATCACTGCTAATATCAGTTAATTCAGGGCTATCTTTTAATGCTTGAGAGAGTTTTGGTACCCAAGAGGCCAGTTCTTCTAATGACGTTGCTTGTAGCGTAAATTGATACTGAGTACGAGAAACTTGCGTATCAATCGTTAAATCTTGAGTTGGTTGTAGATAGAGAGTCATTCCTGAAATAGAAGCAATACGCGCTTGTAAACGAGGAATAATCACATCTATTCGATCTTCACGCTGATCAAGAGGCTTCAATGTAATTTGCAAACGACCCGTGTTTAAGGTTGCGTTGCTTCCATCAATACCCACGAAACTAGCAATATTATCAATAGCGGGATCATCAATTAATTTATCAACGACCTGTTGCTGTTTTTCTACCATTGCTTGGTAAGAAATAGATTGTGAGGTTTCAATGGTGCCTTGCAATAGCCCGTTATCTTGTAATGGGAAGAAGCCTTTAGGAATAAACATATATAGCAATACGGTTAGTACTAATGTGCTAAGTGCTACGCCAAGCGTTATCCATTGATGGTTTAAAACACGTTTGAGCCAAACTGCATACACTGCAATCATTTTTTCAAAGAAACGCTCGCACGCCATTTCAAAACGGTTGTGTTTGATTTCATTTTCAGGTTTTAGTAATCGAGCACACATCATTGGCGTTAATGTGAGCGAAACCACCGCAGAGATTAGAATGGCGACAGCAAGGGTGATTGCAAACTCTCTAAATAGACGACCAACAATATCTCCCATAAATAATAGGGGGATCAGTACGGCAATCAGAGAGAAAGTTAGTGAAATAATGGTAAAGCCAATCTCGCCAGCTCCTTTTAAAGCAGCTGTTAACGGTTTATCACCACGTTCGAGATAACGGGAAATATTTTCAATCACAACAATGGCATCATCAACAACAAAGCCTGTGGCAATGGTTAATGCCATTAAAGTGAGGTTGTTGACAGAGAATCCACAAAAATACATCACCGCAAACGTACCTACTAATGAAAGCGGTACGGCAATACTTGGGATTAAGGTTGCGACACCATTACGTAAAAAGAGATAAATGACCATTACCACAAGGGCGATAGCTAAACCAAGTTCAAACTGCACATCTTTAACTGAAGCGCGGATCGTTGTAGTTCTGTCTGTTAAGATCTCAACATTAACGGATTTTGGTAAATTAGAGACTAAATCAGGCAATAAATTACGAATATTATCAGTGGTATCAATAACGTTAACACCAGGTTGTCGTTGAACATTAATAATAATCGCTTGCTCATTATTCGCCCATGCCCCTAATTGATTGTTTTCAGGTGCTTGTTCAATAGTGGCAATATCAGATAAACGGATTGGTGCGTCATTTTTATAGGTGACGATTAATTGACGGTAATCTTCTAATGATTTCATCTGATCATTAGCAGATAACGTCACAGAGCGAGTTGGCCCATCAAGGCTCCCCTTCGCCGAGTTAACATTCGCATTATTGATTGCGACACGAATTTTTTCGCTATCTAAACCGTAAGATGCTGCGGCTTGTGCATTGAGTTTGACTCTAACAGCAGGGCGCTGACCACCCGCTAACGCCACCAAACCCACGCCATTAACTTGTGAGATTTTTTGCGAAATACGGGTTTCAACCATATCTTGCAACTGTGTCATCGGTAATGTTGAGCTAGTAACCGCCAAGGTTAAAATAGGCGGATCAGCTGGATTGACTTTGCTGTAAATCGGCGGATAAGGTAAATCGGATGGTAGCAGATTAGTCGCCGCATTTATCGCAGCTTGTACCTCTTGTTCTGCAACATTTAATGGTAATGTAAGTTGAAACATCAGTGTGATCACTGATGCACCACCAGAGCTTTGTGATGACATCTGTTTTAATCCAGACATCTGCCCAAATTGACGCTCTAATGGCGCGGTAACCGCGGATGTCATTACATCAGGGCTTGCACCGGGGTAGAGTGTAACAACTTGAATTGTTGGGTAATCGACTTCTGGCAAGGCAGACACTGGCAACATGCGATAGCCAACAATACCCGCTAACAGTATGGCAACCATAAATAAAGTTGTTGCAACAGGGCGCAGAATAAATAAGCGAGAAGGACCGCCACCTGTACCGTGTGTTTTTTCTGTCATTACGCTTTCTCCGCGACAACACGGTCATTTTCTTTATTTTTTGGTGCTGTTGGTGTCACGATATCGACTTTTGCACCTTGTGTTAATCTATCCACACCATCGGTTACAACACGTTGATTTGCTGATAAACCCGAAGCGATAACCACTTTTTCTGCATTCTGTAATGCAACTTCAACACGTAATTTGCTCACTTTATCTTCACTATCAACAACCCAGACAAAGTGACCTTCATTCCCCATTTGCAATGCTGCATTAGGAATAACCACCGCCTTTTCTAATGTGGTGACGTAAAGGCGTACATTCACGAATTGATTAGGGAATAGAGTATTTTCTTGTTGAGGAAAACGGGCTTTTAACTTTATGGTGCCTGTCGCTGCATCAATTTGATTATCAACACTAAATAGTGTGCCTTGTGCTAATTCAAATTGATTATTTCTATCTAACGCCGTAACAGGCAAATCTGCATTGCTTTTACGTGCTTGAATCACATTCGCTAAATCTTGTTCTGGCAAAGTAAAAAGCACATCAACAGGATCCATTTGATTGATAACAACGATAGGCGTGGATGAACCGCCAGAAATATAGTTTCCTACATCAACTTGCTTTAAACCCACTCGGCCTGAAATAGGTGCCGTGATTTTGCTGTATGTTAATTGCAGTTGTGCATTGCTGATAGTGGCTTCATCAATACGAATACTGGCTTCAGATTGTTTTACTAAAGCTTGCTGATTATCTAACTCTTGTTGTGAGACTAAGTTAGTTTTCGCTAATTTCTGATAACGCACTAAATCAAGGCGTGCATTTGCTAATGTGGCTTGATCTTTTGCTAGCTGTCCTTTGGCTTGGGCTAATTGTACTTCAAAAGGGCGCGAGTCAATTTCAGCTAAGAGATCGCCTTTTTGAACTTGTTGGCCTTCGGTGAAATGTAGCGCCATTAATTGACCTTCAACACGGCTAGTGACGGTCACGCTGTTAGTGGCTTTTACTGTACCTAAAGCAGATAAAAATTGAGGGACATCTTCTTGTGTTGATGTTGCAACTTGAACAGGCGGCAAAGGAGGACGACGAGATGCAGATGTACCTCGACTCTGGGTGTTTGTTGCTTGAGTCCCTTTATTTTCGGGCGACACTGTTTTTGCTGCATTAAATTGCCAATAGGCGTAACCACCTGCGATTACGACGATTAAAGCGATAATGAGAGAAACTCTTTTTTTAGCATTTTTGTTTTTATTCATTACTTTTGTGATCCCACTGGCAACTAGCTAATCAGAAATACTGAAATGAAAATCTGGAATGGTGACATTCTACCTGTTTCTTCACAGTTAAAAATGGAGGAAATATGGAAATTAAGTCAAGGAATGTGTTTTGTTGGCGTTATTTTAATCAGTTAAAACAAATTGCTACTGGTATTATTTTACCGTTGTTATTCAATAAGAACTAATTTAGCAAAATATAGGTAAACAGTAGCGTAGCTTAATTGTTTATATAGGGATAATTAAGTGAAAAATAAATTATTGATTATCAGTGAGTTATTTTGTTTGATGTTTTTTTAATCGCATAACTATTTTGTACAAATGCCTGTAACTATGATAAAACGCAATAGTTAGTTATAATTCTTAGATAATTATGCTTTCCAGTGATAGAATGCCAACCTTGTTTTTCTCTGCGTTGAACTCTTTTCAAAGAATAACAATCCAGTATGAAATTCACCGAGCTTTAACTCTGTCTTAAATAACGAAATTTTTGTAAAAAATTAGCCTAAATATAAAGGCGTAATAGAATAATTAGAGGTTTTTAGTGTCAACTGCAAACACACCTGACGATGGACAAAAACCGAGCCTGAATGCATTTAAACAGCCTCGCGCGTTTTATCTTATCTTCTCAATCGAGTTATGGGAACGTTTCGGCTATTACGGTCTTCAAGGGATCATGGCCGTTTACTTGGTTAAAATGCTGGGCATGGGTGAAGCGGAAGCTATCACTGTTTTTGCTGCATTTACCGCGTTGGTCTATGGTTTTGTTGCTATCGGTGGATGGCTTGGGGATAAAGTCCTTGGTACTAAAAGGGTTATTATTCTTGGTGCAATCGTACTGGCAATTGGTTATGCAATGGTGGCATTCTCTGATCACGATAAAGACGTGATTTATTGGGGACTTGCAACGATTGCAGTAGGTAATGGTTTATTTAAAGCTAACCCATCTTCATTATTAGCAACCTGTTATGAGAAAGATGATCCGCAATTAGACGGTGCATTTACCATGTACTACATGTCTATCAATGTGGGTTCTTTCTTCTCCATGTTAGCGACACCATGGTTGGCGGCTAATTATGGTTGGGATGTTGCATTTGCACTGAGTGTTGTGGGGATGCTGATTACACTAGCAAACTTTGTTGTTTGTCGTGGTTGGATAAAAGATAAAGGCTCTAGACCTGACTTTGAACCGCTTAACTATTCAAAATTATTATTAACGCTGGTGGGTATTGTTGCTCTGGTCGCTGTATCCACTTGGTTGCTACATAATAATGAAGTGGCAAGTTGGTCTTTAGCAATCATCTCATTAGGTATCATCCTGATTTTTGCGCGTGAAACGTTCATGATGAAGGGCGCTGCTCGCCGTAAGATGATTGTTGCATTCTTGCTGATGGTTGAAGCGGTTGTATTCTTCGTTCTTTACGATCAAATGCCAACTTCTTTAAACTTCTTCGCGATCCATAACGTTGAGCACTCAATCTTAGGTTTCAGCGTTGAACCTGAACAATTCCAATCACTTAATCCATTCTGGATCATGTTAGCAAGCCCACTACTAGCGGCTGTATATAACTTTATGGGGGATAAACTCCCTATGCCATATAAATTCACTGTGGGTATGTTCTTGAGTGCGACCGCATTCTTAGTACTGCCATTAGGTGCTAGCATGGCAAATGAAGCAGGTATTGTGTCTTCATGGTGGCTGGTCGCAAGTTATGGTTTCCAAAGTATTGGTGAGCTGATGATTTCTGGCCTAGGTCTTGCGATGGTTGCTCAACTTGTACCACAGCGTTTAATGGGCTTTATTATGGGCGCTTGGTTCTTAACTTCGGCAGCCGCTGCAATTATTGCAGGTAAAGTTGCGAGTTTAATGGCAGTACCAGAAGACGTACAAAGTGCTCATGCTTCATTAGAAATTTATAGCAGTGTCTTCTTACAAATTGGTATTGTAACAGGTGTTATCGCAGTTCTAATGCTGATCACCGCACCGATGCTAAGTAAAATGACACAGTAATTTGTGCTCTTAAAAATAAAATTTTAAGAAAAATAAAGGATGCCATAAGGCATCCTTTTTTGTATCCGAATGAAAGCAAGTTCAATTTTTATCGTGTACCTTCTATTTTAAACAAATAAATGACTATTATTTGCACTTGTTCTTTACACTTTACTCATCATATAATAAATAAAGTGTAAGGGAGGCGTTATGAACAGCACAATGCAAAAAAGATCAACACAACAACTCTCAGTAGAGAGAACCGCTGTTCTTAAAAGAATGGCTAATTTGACAAAAGAGTTAGTTGAAGCCTTAGCAGAGAAAAAAAGCTTAACTCATGCTTTGGAGATGACTGATAATGAGTTAGCTAAGCTTATTTTTGAAACTCAACTTGAACGAGCTTGTGAAATCTCACCGAGAGAACAACAAAAAATTGCTCGCTTAAATGAAGGTGCGATTAAATTTTCAGAACAACTAACAGCATTAGGTGGAACTTGCCGAACAAGCCAAGCGGCTGAAATTTTGGGTGTTAAACGTCAAACGATTAATAATCGCCTGAAAGCCAATAAATTATTAGCGGTTAAAGTAGGCGGAGAATACCGATTACCACTATTTCAGTTTGATGGTAATCAATTAATTGATGGGTTAGAAGAAATTTTGGTGTTATTGGGGGATCTGAGTTCAACAACAAAAGTGTCATTTTTAACAAACATGTATTTTTTTGATGATGATGATAAGAATCTGAATATTACTGAAATATTAAAAAAATACGGTCGTATGAGTGAACAAATGCAGGAAATAATTCATCAGACTAAACTTTTTGGCAAACATACTTCTTTTTGATAAACAGCTCAAGTCGAGCTGTTTACTCATCCGCATTAATATCAAATCGTAATGTTTCTGTAATGATCTCAATACCTGAAATATCAGCATATTGCCAATTCTGAGGAAAATTTTCTTTTTTATCATCATGATAAATATCGAGAGAGCAGTGTGATATTTCTGCTAAAGGATTAATACGCTCTTTTCTAGCCCAAAACGCAGTACACATTCCCAAATAGTGTCTTGAAGGATAGGTTATACCATCATAATCAAGTTCAGGTGTATTGGCAGCCCAATCAACAATAGTTTGAGTAAAATTATAGCGTTTACCCATAGTTTTATCCGCAGTGATATGAAGTATGCCCTGTAATTTTGACATATCAATGAGTTTTGTTTTTCGTGTGGTACTGAGTGTATATATTTGTGCTTTTTTTAAGTCGCTCAATCCAAGAATAAAAGTTTTGTTATTTTGATAAAGGCGCCCTAAAGATTCAGCTATGGCAATAACAGCATAATCAGCGGTGTAGCAAATCCCTGTTCTTGCCGTTGGATCATTATAACGTCCCATTTCTAGAGGATGATTTGGTATCGCATAATGAATGCCTGATGAATAAGGCTTCCATTGCCATCGTTTTTGTTGTTTTTTTCTTTGTATTTTATAAGGGAGATAACCTTGGTTTTCTAGTTCATCCAACTTTGCATAAAGCATTTTTCTATTTTGATATTTCATGGATTTTTTTAATCTTCCCTATTAAAAAATAGCACTTTGAATAGGGTAAAGAGCAAATAACACCTTATCAATATTTTGATCTTTAAAGTAATAAAATTCAGAAAAACTGCAAATCACAAAAAAATACCGCCCTGATTAAGGGCGGTATTGTATAAGGGGACTGGTAGAACGATTTTGTGATATTGATAAAGACCTAACTGATCACTTTATCAATCTGCAATGCAACATCTTTTTCTCTTGTAGTGGGTTTTACAGCCGTCCAACCTTTATAAGCTAAAGGTAAGAAAGCGACGGCAATAGCTAATAATGATACGCCTGCAACATAATATGCACCTGCCATTGCGGTTTTTTCTAACCATATTCCTGTTAACATTGGCGTTAATCCACCGAATAAGGCATAAGCCATATTGTAAGCAAAAGACAAACCAGAAAAACGAATTGATGGTGGAAATGCTCTTGTGCTAACGATAGGTGTAGTTGCAATCGCCCCGACAAAAAAGCCCATCAAACCATAGTTAAACGCTAACTGAAAACCTGACATTGCTGCATCTAAACTGCCATAGAAATGGAATGCAGTAACAATCAAACCACCCCATGATAATGTCATTGATGCGCGTGTTCCTAATTTGTCACTAATCCAACCCCAGAATATGCAACCTAAGGTTAAGGTTAATGTTGCAACGCAGTTCGCTTCTAATGATGTTGTTCTATCAATTTTGTAGATCCCTTCAACAATGACACCAGGGGTCATTAAAATGGTGACAACAATAGCTGTTGATAAAGACCATGTTAATGCAGCAGTAATTAAGCACGCTTGCTTGTGATTTTTAATAACTGAAACCACAGGCATTTCTTGTGCTAAGGCTTTTTTTGCAGCCATCTCTTTAAAGATAGGTGTTTCTTGTAAGAAGCGACGTAAGTAGACAGAAATTAAACCGAATACGCCACCTAAAATAAACGGTATACGCCATGCAAAGTCATTTACTTCTTGGCTGGTATAGCTACGTTGAACGATAATTGCCACGATTGAACCTAATAAAATACCGCCTGTAATGCCTGAGGTTAATGTTCCTACACCTAAGCCATAACGTTGTTTTGGCGTGTGCTCTGCGATAAACACCCAAGCACCTGGCATTTCACCACCAATAGCCGCACCTTGCATAATGCGCATTAATAACAACAATAATGGTGCAGCAACACCAATACTGGCATAAGTTGGTAATAAACCAATAACTAATGTTGGTACAGCCATTAAGAAGATACTTAAGGTAAACATGCGTTTACGTCCAATAATATCTCCGTAGTGTGCCATAATAATGCCACCCAAAGGGCGAGCAAGGTAACCAGCAGCAAAAATACCTAAAGTCTGCATTTGTGCAATAAAGGCGTTATCACCAGGAAAGAACAAGTGGCTCAATGTTTTCGTAAAGAACACGAAGATCACGAAATCATAGAACTCCAACGTTCCCCCTAGCGAGGATAAACCCAACGTTTTATAGTCGTTGCGGTTCAATGGTCTTGCCGTAGGTTGACTCAACGGCTGAGTGGAGTGTGATTGTGATGTCATAATTACAACCTATAATAATCATCGTGATAAAAAAATAATGCGTAATAAGGTCACAAGTAAATTCTTTGAAAATTAACGAATAAAATAGGGTGAAAATAAATAACATTGAATGGTTATTTATAGGCTATTTATGCGAGAAAGAATAATGTTGTGATGATGGTTTAAGTTATAACAGGAAGCTCTTAATAATGTAAATAGATGAAATTAAAACAACGGAATGAACTTTGTTATTATTATTTCTTGGGTTTTTATGTGGATATATTGTTTTTATTTGATGTTAAATTCTTATTTTGTTTTCTTTCTTGATATATTGTAAAAATATTACAATGCTTATTAATAAGTGAGATTTCGATATTATCAAATAAAATAGACATTATATTGAATATATTTATTACGATTTAAATTATAATTTGAATAATAAATTCAGTCATAATTTAATTTATTATTTTTCGTTAATAAAGTTATTATTAGATAATTAAGAAAGTTATTCTCATCAATAATGAAAGATATGATCTGATAGAAAATAGATTACTAGAATATTCTGCTATATGTTAAAAATGTTTCTTGCGAACTTAAATTTCACAAATAGCAATAAAATTGAAATCAAATGCTAGTAAATCTTAATCATATAATCATATTTTTGTGTTTTTATGCATTATGTGATTTTTTTGAATTTTATTGTCGAATTAAAAATAAAAACAAAAATAAGCGTCAAAAAAGTGATTGTTGGTTATAATTACATCAGTAAGTCAATTGAACTGTCGGAGGATTTATGGTCTCTATTTCAATGAGTGCTGTTCTCTTAGCTGCAATTGTTTTGTTCGCATCACTTTCTATCGTTGCATTAGGTGGTGGTTTAGTACTAAAAGCCATGCTTAATGACTCCAATCAAAATGACAGTTATCTATTAAGTGCCTCTGTTAAAAAGACTTTTATTACTTCATTGGTTATTGCATTGTTGCTTGTCTATTATTACCTATCAACAACGGCTTAATATTTGTTTGATTGATATAAAAAAACGCCACTGTCTGTTTATTGACAGTGGCGTTAATTTAATACGGTTTGTTTTTAAACTAAGAAGATAGTTGCTAAACCTAAGAAGATAAAGAAACCACCTGTATCCGTAATAGCGGTTATCATAACGCTTGAACCAATGGCAGGATCTTTACCAAATTTTATCATCGTCATTGGTATTAATACGCCCATAATGGCAGCCATTAACAGGTTGAGCACCATTGCCATTGTCATCACGGCACCCATTGCAAGGTCACCATAGAGAAGGAAGGTGACAATCCCCATGATCCCTCCCCACACAATACCATTGATAAAGGCAACACCAAGTTCTCTTAAAATTAAGAAAGAAAAGCTTCCAGTTTGAATTTGGTGTAGAGCTAATGCACGGACAATCATTGTGATGGTCTGATTACCTGTATTTCCCCCAATACCAGCAACAATTGGCATCAGTGTGGCTAAAGCGACTAATTGGGAAATGGTGTGTTCAAACACGCCAATAACACGAGAGGCAACGAAAGCAGTACATAAGTTGATAGCAAGCCAAGTCCAACGTGTTTTAACCGCTTGTCCGACTGGTGCAAAGACGTCTTCTTCTGGGCTCAAACCACCCATACGACGAAGATTGGTATCGCTCTCTTCATGCATGTTATCAACGATATCTTCAACAGTTAATCGCCCCATTAGAAGACCATTACTATCAACAACAGCCGCAGAAATTAAGTCGTAACGTTCGAACGCACCCGCCGCGTCTTCGCCTTTTTCTTCTGGCATAAAGCTCACGGTGTCTGTTTTCATTACATCAGAGACAAGCTTATCAGGAGATTGCGTTAAAACAGTGGTTAATGGAAGCTCGCCCAACAGATGATTTTTATTATCAATAACGAAAATTTTATCCGTTGCTTCAGGAATAGAGCCCCGTTGGCGTAGATAGCGCTGTACCGTTTTTAACGTAACATTACCTCGCACAGTGACGAACTCAAAATCCATCATCTGGCCGACGCTGTCTTTTGGATATTGAAGAACTTCTCTTATTCTATTACGCAGACTTGGTTCTAAATAGGTAAGAAGTCGACGCATCGTATCGCGAGGTAAGTGCTCTGCGATGTACGCTTGCTCATCCACATGTAATGTGGCGACCGATCGTAATAATTCACGGTCAGTCATATCTTTAATTAAGCTGTCCCAAACGGCGACAGAAGCTTCGACTAAAACAGCACCACGTTCATTATTATCAACCAAATGCCACAATGCGAGACGTTCGTCATAGGGAAGGGCTTCAAGAATATCTGCAATATCTGCCGCGTGTAGATCTTGTAGTAATTCTCGAACAGTGGTGATTTTTTCATGAAGTTCATGGTGGCTCAGCCTATCATTTTCACTTGCTTCACCTAAAACGGTTTCAACAAAATGATCATCTTCGAGAAAGATGCTCAAAATTTGCTGACGCAGGTGTGCCACTTTTTGTGAATACGGATTGATGGCAGCCGCAGTATCATTGTTGATAGCTGGTTGAGACATGTTATTCCTTTTTAATTCTTACGAGGGAGATAACCATTGACACTAATTATTCCATTTTAGGATGATTATCGGTCTTCTCCGTATAAAAAATATGAATCTTGAACAATATTGCGTTGGTGATGTTCATATTATCGTCACAAATCAAACCTATGTTGTTATGTGATAGTTGTTGTATGATAGATGCAACAAAAGACGCATTGACTAGCGTCTTTTTCTGTATAATATCATATTGTTAAGCAGATTCCTCTTTTATATCCAGTTTCCACCCCGGAACTGACTGCCAATGTTCTTGTTCTTTTTCTAAATCCAATTCCATCAATGTGTTATCAGAAAGATAATTTGCAGGAAAATAAAGCGTCCAATGATTTTCATCTGTAACTAAACGCAAAGATGCAGGTTTTGTCGTCGATTGTCGCTGATTATTAAGTAAAGTTGCTAATCTTAGTATTTGTACGAGTGGAAAATACTGTTTCTTTTTATAAAGATTAAATTTAGGCAACTCATCTAACTTGATCCCTTTTCGGTGATAGCGAACGAGAGTCGTTAATAACAGTTGTTGCTCTTGATTAAAGCCAGGTAAATCAGTATTTGAAAGAATATAGGCAGAATGGCGATGTAACCCACTTAAATTAATACTTAATCCCACTTCATGTAACATAACAGCCCAAACTAAAATAGCCTCTAAATCAGGGCGAACTAGCTTAGGATTTTGCTGTGCCCACTGAGCGTAAAGAGATTGCATAGTTTCAAGAACACGCTTTGCTTGTTCTCTATCGATATTATAGTGTTCTGCAAGGCTTTTAGCTGTGCGCTGGCGGATATCTTGATGGCGAAATCTGCCTTCCATTTCATAAAGCACACCTTCACGTAATGCACCGTCAGATAGGTGTAGGGCTTTTAATCCTAATGAATCAAAAATACCGCATAAAATCGCCAAACCTGGTACAAAAACATGTTTACGTTCATCGGATAAACCTGGAAGGGCGATATCTTTAAATTTCTTAAATCGTAAAACTTGTTTAGTGAGCATTAGTAGGCGTTCTGGAGTAATAACACCGTCTTTTTCCCCAAACTCAACTAAGATCTCATGAGCCGCTTTAATTGTTCCTGATGCTCCTAAAGCCACATCCCAGCCAGTCATTTTGTATTGCCATGCAATTTTTTCCATTTTACGCGCTGCTTTTTCTCGTGCTTTGCGAAAAGCGGATTCGCTAATTTTTTGTTCTGGGAAAAATTGACGGCTAAAACTGACACAACCCATGCGTTGGCTTTCGATTAAAATTGGCTCAAAATTTTCACCAATAACCAATTCTGTTGAGCCACCACCGATATCGATAACGAGCTTTCGACCTTTTTCAGATTGAGTGTGCTCAACTCCCATAAAAATAAGTCGGGCTTCTTCATGCCCTGAAATAATTTCAATAGGATAAGGAATAACTTCTTTGGCTCGTTGAAGAAAGACTTTCGCATTAGTGGCGACACGCAAAGTGTGTGTTCCCACGACGGTGACATTTTCTGCGGGAAAACCCTGTAACCTTTCAGCAAAAAGGGAAAGGGCGGAGAGCCCACGTAACATAGCCTCTTCGCTTAATTCGTTATCATCATCAAGTCCATCAGCAAGATAAACTCGCTGTTTTAAACGACTTAAGACTTGTAATGCGCCATTAACAACACGCGCAATTATCATATGAAAACTATTAGAACCGAGGTCAATAGCCGCAATTTCTAAAGGACGTGGTGAAGAGTCATCTTGTGATAAAGGCATAAAATTACGCTCGTGAACCGGGTTGTTCTAACAATTTAATATACTCATAGACAGCAAGCTGGGAACGGATCTTACGTTTATTTCCACGAGGAACATAGCTATTTGTTAAATCTTTATCGATATAACGTGCTTTTACGGTGTCATTAAATTGAATATCCAGTATATCAAGAACGCGCTGTTTAAGTTGAGGATCAAGCAAAGCCACTGCAACTTCAATGCGATAATCAAGATTTCGCGTCATCCAATCGGCAGAGGAGAGAAAGATTTTTTCATCCCCTTTATTGGTGAAAACATAAACACGATCATGCTCTAAAAAGCGGTCAACAATACTGGTTACTTGAATGTTTTCACTAAATCCTGGCTGATTAGGCACTAAAGAACACATTCCTCGGACTAACAGTCGTACTTTTACGCCTGCTTCTGAAGCGTCATAAAGGCGATTAACTAATTCTTCATCAACTAAATTATTCACTTTTAATGTAATACCCGCAGGATGCCCTGCTTGTGCACTGTGAATTTCATTGGTGATTAATTGATTTAAAAGGGTGCGCGAGTTTTGTGGCGAAACCATTAAATGCTCAAAGGTGACAGGGCGATAAGGGTTTTCAATAAAGCTAAAAACGCGACGTACTTCATTGGTAATTTCAGTGTTAGCCGTTAATAGTGAATAGTCAGTATAAAGACGCGCTGTTTTTTCGTTAAAGTTCCCCGTACCGATATGAGCATAGCGAATGATTTCACCATTTTCTAAACGTGAAATGATAAATAACTTCGCGTGAATTTTTAAACCCGGTGCAGAGAAAATAACGTGAACGCCCGCTTCTGTCAGGCGTTTTGCCCAGTGGATATTCGCTGCTTCATCAAAACGTGCTTGTAACTCAACAACTACCGTGACACGTTTGCCGTTATGCGCAGCGTGGATCATCGAATCAATAATTCGAGAGTCTTTAGCAACACGGTAAATATTGATTTTGATTGAGATAACACTTGGGTCAAAAGAGGCTTGGCGCAACAATTCCAACACATGCTCAAAGGTATGATAAGGATAATAGAGCAAAACATCACGCTCACGTATCGCATCAAAGCCATTACGGAAGTTATCAAACCAAATATGGCGTAAGCGTGGAATTGGTTTATTTAACAGAAATTTACTACCCTCATTTGGGAAGTTAATAAAATCTTTAAAATTATGATAACGACCACCAGCAATGACGGAGTCATTATTCGATAAACCTAATTTACTGCGCAGCAACGCCACCATTTCATCAGGCATATCGCGTTGATAAACAAAACGGACAGGCTCTGCGGTAAGGCGTTGTTTTAATGTTGATGACATCATTTCAAGTAAGCTTGATTCCATTTCTGTTGCAAGATCGTATTCTGCATCTCGCGTCATTTTCATGGAATAAGCACTTAATGAGTCATAATCAAAGAAGCCTTTAAACACCTCATCAAGACAGTAGCGTAAAATATTATCCAATAAAATCATGGATTTTTTCTTACTACGCCCTTGGTCTGTCGGCAGAATAACAAAACGAGGTACTTTATCTGACGGAATTTCTAACAGGGCATAATGAATAATTTGCCCTTGTACAATTTCAACCGCTAAATAGGTGTAGTCATCTTTAAGAAACTCAACCAAGTCTGTTTCAGGATTAATTAAAATAGGCGTGATGTGTTTTCTTAAATTTTGACGGAAATATTGGCGTAACCAGATTTGTTGATTAGGTGAGATTTGGCGTTCATTAATTAAAAAGATTTGGTTTCGCGCCATTTCAAGTAACAAATCATTATATAAAGCATCAAACTCTTGGTCGGCTTTAGCTACTTTTGATTGAATTTTCTTTATAAGATGTCGAGCATGGCTTGATGCAGAGCGTGAGCCACGTTCTTCATTAATCAAAATACGGCGTTTTACATCGGCAAAACGAACTTTGTAAAACTCATCAAGATTATTTGAATAGATCCCCAGAAACCTGACTCTTTCAATTAACGGGTTTCTTTTATCAGCCGCTTCTTGTAATACACGTTCATTAAACGCAAGCCAACTGATCTCTTTATCAATATAGAGTCGTTCCTGGGACATCTGAACTCCAACAAGGGTTAAAGTTAAAACTTAATATCTGAATAAATCAGACGTGTTGCTTAATAGTCGCACCCGGTTTAACAAAATTCTCGGGTTTCGCCTCTTTGGCTTTTTGTTCAAAATAAGGTGCTTGGAAAGTACACATTCTAATCGCAGAACGGTAGGCACCGTTAACAAAAAACTCATCTATTAAATCACCTTCTTTTTTAAAGCCAAGCTTTTCATAAATATGAATCGCTTTAGCATTCTCTTTATCGACGATTAAATAGAGTTTGTATAAATTAAGTACAGAAAATGCATAATCCATCGCAAGTTTCGCCGCGCGTGCAGCATATCCATGGCCTTGATGCGCAGGAGCGATGATAATTTGGAATTCAGCACGACGGTGAACATAATCAATTTCAACCAACTCGACAAGTCCAACTTTAGTGCCGTCACTTTCGGCAATAAAACGGCGTTCACTTTGGTCGTGAATATGTTTTTCATAAAGGTCGCTTAACTCGATAAAAGCCTCATAAGGCTCTTCAAACCAATAGCGCATAACGCTGGCGTTATTATCAAGTTGATGGACAAAAGAGAGATCTTCTCGTTCGAGAGGACGTAATTTTATAGGTGGAACTTTCTTACCACCGGACATAAGCACCTCGGTGAATGCATTGAATAAAAAGAGAAAAGGGTGACACAAAAAAAGTCACGCGGGCTACAGTGTAGCACAATGTGACTTTTTATCTTAAACGAAATAGTCAACCAAGGTTGTCGAAAAGCGCAATATCATCGAGAAAGGCTTGATTATTCTGCATTTTTAATCGCTCGTCAGCTAACCAACCGATCGCTAATGGATAAATACGATACTCTTCTGCTTGTATTCTTGTTTGTAATGATTGTTCAGTATCATCTGGTAAAACAGGAATGCGAGCTTGAATAATCATGGGACCACCATCAAGTTCTTCTGTAACAAAATGGACGGTAACGCCATGAAAAGAGTCTTTATTCGCTAAAACTTGGCGATGAGTGTGTAATCCGGGATATTTAGGAAGTAAAGAAGGATGAATATTTAATAATTTATGCTGATAATGAGTCACAAAATCAGGCGATAAAATACGCATAAAACCAGCTAAAACCACAATGTCGGGCTGATAAGCATCGATTTTTTCAATTAATGCTTTATCGTAATCAGCTCTATCATTATATAGAGTTGGATCAACAAAATATGCTGGAATATCAGCAAGTTTTGCCCGTTCAAGACCATATGCATTAGCTTTATTACTTAAGACAGCAACCACATTACCCGTGATTTTATTTGCCCTACAGGCGTCAATAATCGCCTGTAGGTTGCTGCCGTTTCCTGAGATGAGGACGACAATATTTTTCATTCACATGTTTTCATTAGTTAATAATAACTTGTGCTTCACCCGCAGCTTGTGGCGCAATTTCACCAATTAACCATGCGTTTTCACCACACTCAGCAAGATGTGCTAATGTTTTTTCAACGTCATTTGGGTTAACGGCAATTAACAATCCAACACCACAGTTAAAAGTGCGATACATTTCATGTGTGCTGACTTGTCCCGCATCTTGTAACCATTTAAAAACCAGTGGCCATTCCCAGCTTTTACTATCAATACGCGCTTGCGTATTTTCAGGTAATACACGAGGAATATTTTCCCAGAATCCGCCACCTGTAATATGTGCCACAGCATGGATATCCACATTTTCAATTAATGAAAGCAGTGATTTCACATAAATACGAGTAGGGGCTAATAGGTGATCAGCTAATGATTTATTACCTAAGGATGTGCTTTCAGCTTGTGTATTGCTGACTTCAAGAATTTTTCTGACTAATGAATAACCATTAGAATGAGGACCACTTGATGCTAAAGCGATTAGAGCATCGCCAGCTTTAACTTTGCTACCATCGATAATTTCTGATTTTTCAACCACGCCGACACAAAAGCCTGCGATATCATAATCATTACCGTGATACATTCCTGGCATTTCAGCAGTTTCACCACCGACTAATGCACAACCAGATTGCTTACAACCTTCTGCGATACCTGTTACTACGCGTGCTGCGGTATCGACATCTAATTTTCCTGTGGCATAGTAGTCAAGGAAGAAAAGGGGTTCTGCACCTTGAACAATTAAATCGTTGACACACATTGCGACTAAATCAATCCCGATGTCATCATGGCGATTTAAATCCATCGCAAGGCGAAGTTTAGTTCCTACGCCATCTGTGCCTGAAACTAAAATAGGTTCGCGGTATTTAGATGGAATTGCACAAAGTGCGCCAAAGCCACCTAAACCCCCCATAACTTCAGGACGGCGGGTTTCTTTTACTACACCTTTGATACGATCGACTAAAGCATTACCTGCATCAATATCGACACCGGCATCTTTATAGCTGAGAGAGGATTTGTTAGTCACGTAGAGCCCTCACGGCAAGTTGCTGTTAAGAAAAAATGTGTGCGAGTGCTATTCTAACAGGCAAAGCAAACGTTTGCGAGGATCTTCTTTATAGGTCACAATTATTCATGTTGGTGTGGTTAAAAGCTGTGCGCTTGATCAATATCAATAGAAAAACGATGGAATGTTGGCAAAAAAGCGGTATAATCTCGCGATTTTTTTGTCAGGCTGCGTCGTACATTAGGAGAAATTATGAAGATCGTTGAGGTAAAACACCCACTCATTCAACATAAATTGGGGCTGATGCGAGATCATGATATAAGCACTAAACGCTTTCGTGAACTGGCTTCAGAAGTTTCCAGTCTACTGACGTATGAAGCTACCGCCGATTTAGAAACAGAGACGGTAACAATAGAAGGTTGGTGTGGTTCGGTAGAGATAGAACAGATTAAAGGAAAAAAAATCACAGTAGTTCCTATCCTCCGTGCAGGTATCGGGATGATGGACGGAGTATTAGAAAATATTCCTAGTGCCCGAATCAGTGTAGTTGGCGTTTACCGCGATGAAGAAACATTAAAACCTGTCCCTTACTTCCAGAAATTAGCATCCAATATTGAAGAGCGTATGGCTCTTGTTGTTGACCCTATGTTAGCAACAGGCGGCTCTATGATTGCCACAATTGATTTATTAAAAAATGCGGGTTGTACTTCAATTAAAGTATTAGTACTGGTTGCTGCTCCAGAAGGTATTAAGGCATTAGAAGAAGCTCATCCAGATGTGGAATTATATACTGCATCTATTGATAGCCATCTTAATGAGCACGGGTACATCGTTCCAGGTCTTGGCGATGCTGGTGATAAGATATTTGGTACAAAATAATAATTAAGCCGACTTTGATAGTCGGCTTTTTTTTGAACCTAATTATCTTGTTCTATAGTTAGAAATATACAAACCAATTTCACATTCATATTAAAGAGAGGTCGTAAGCATGACTCGTCGTGCAATCGGGGTAGAAGAGCGCCCACCATTATTACAAACAATCCCGTTGAGTCTTCAACATCTGTTTGCAATGTTTGGCGCCACCGTACTTGTGCCAATTTTATTTAAAGTTAATCCGGCAACAATATTGTTATTTAACGGGATCGGAACCCTGCTTTATCTCTTTATTTGTAAAGGACGCATTCCTGCTTATTTAGGTTCAAGTTTTGCGTTTATCTCACCTGTACTTTTATTGTTACCTTTAGGGTATGAATTAGCACTTGGGGGATTCATCGTCTGTGGTGTGTTATTTTGTATCGTTGCAGGTATTGTCAAAATAGCAGGGCGAGGCTGGATTAATGTGATGTTTCCGCCTGCGGCAATGGGCGCAATCGTTGCCGTCATCGGGCTTGAATTAGCAGGAACCGCTGCGGGAATGGCAGGATTATTACCAAGTGCAGATGCACCAGTTGATAGTCAGACACTGCTTATTTCTATGGTGACTTTAGGTGTAACTATCTTAGGCTCTGTGATGTTTAGAGGATTCCTTGCTATTATTCCTATTCTTATTGGGGTATTAGCAGGTTATGCACTCTCTTTCTTCTTGGGCGTTGTTGATATTACACCAATTAAAGAAGCTAACTGGTTTGCACTACCGACATTCTATTCACCGCGTTTTGAATGGAGTGCTATCTTTATTATTCTGCCTGCCGCATTAGTTGTTATTGCTGAGCACGTTGGACACCTTGTTGTTACAGCAAATATTGTACAACGCGATTTAATGAAAAACCCAGGTTTACATCGTTCTATGTTCGCAAACGGTTTCTCTACCATTATTTCGGGTTTCTTTGGTTCAACACCTAATACCACTTATGGTGAAAACATTGGTGTTATGGCTATCACTAAGGTTTACAGCTCATGGGTTATTGGTGGTGCGGCAATTCTCGCTATCTTATTATCTTGTGTCGGTAAACTGGCTGCGGCTATCGCTGCTGTACCTGTTCCTGTTATGGGTGGGGTTTCATTACTGCTTTACGGTGTTATTGGTGCATCGGGTATTCGTGTCTTGTTAGATTCAAAAGTGGATTACAACAAACCGCAAAACTTGATATTAACTGCCATTATTCTGATTGTCGGTGTGAGTGGTGCTTCCATTCAAATTGGTGCCGCTGAATTAAAAGGCATGGCATTAGCAACCATCGTGGGTATTGTTTTAAGCTTGATCTTTAAATTAGTGAGTGTTGTTCGCCCTGAAACAGAATTAGTGGATAACACCATTGAATCGGTTAGTGGTACAGCAAACAAAAAGTAATCGATTAAGTAAATCTAAAGCAATATGCTGAAATTAATAAAAAAGGTGGATGATCTCCACCTTTTTTATTGTGTTTTATTTTTATGTCATATTAAAAACTAAGATTTTTGATGTTTTAAGTATTAAAAACTTAGAAAAGCATGATTAATTCAATCATGATGTTTATTTAAATAAAATAAATGAGACAATGGGTGTCTGTTCTTATGCGAAATAGGCATTTTATCTGCTATTTAAGTGATATTCGTTTTAAGGTTGGGGTGTTTCAAAAAAGGTATAACGTAATTTATGGAAAAGCTGATTGAAATTTATGATTTCATTACATCAAAGCAGATTTTTACCACAATATTTTTAGTTATTGTGTTGCTGGTGGTGTGGTTTCTCGCCAAAATGATTTTCCGCCGAATAGCAAAGCGTTTACTTTTTTTATTTACTGAGCTTTCAGATGAAGAAACCATAGAAGATATCGCTAAAAAGAGCGCATCTATTGTTGCAGTTACACTTGTTCTCTATATTAATCAGCTACTACCGTCTTTTTCAGCTGAAATGAATATTATCTTTGAGACGGTTGCTCGCGCCTTTATTATCATCAATATCGCCTCATTGCTTAATAACGCTCTTGATATCTTCAATATTAGGCACGCTAAAAAAGCGTGGCATCGGAATAATTCCATCAAAGGCTATATTGAAATTGCCAAAATTGTGGTCTGGATTATCTCTTTTATCCTGATCATCGCGTTATTTACTGAACAATCACCGCTTATTATTATCTCAAGCTTTGGTGCTATTGCTGCGGTGTTAATGTTTGTTTTTCAGCATACACTTATCTCTTTTGTTGCCAATATTCTTATCTCTAACGGAAAAGTATTAAAGCTTTATGATTGGATTGAACTACCCAGTAGTAATATTAGCGGTGAGGTTATTGATATCGCATTACATACGATCACTGTACGTAATTGGGATAATACAATTTCCCGTATTCCAACCAAAGATTTTTTGACCGAAAAATATACTAACTGGCAACCGATGTTTTCATCAGGAGGGCGTCGGATTAAACGTAGTTTTTATATTGACCAATCTTCGATTTCATTTGCAACGCAAGAGTTAGTATTAGAATTAAAAAATACAGCACCGCTTCGTAAAAGCATAGAAACGATGCTTGAAGGAAAAGAAGAAGAGATTGGCGATATTAATGAGTGGTTAGAAACAAAAGGCGTGACTAACTTACAGTTATTTCGTAAGTACATGCTAAATTGGATAAAAATGCGTGGTGATGTTCGACCTGATATGTATTTAGTGATCAGAACAATGCCACCTACACCAATGGGACTACCAGTAGAGTTATATTGTTTTACTCGTGCAACCACTTGGGTTGAATATGAAGAAACTCAATCTGAAATTTTTGAGTATATAAATGCATCGGCCAAATATTTTAAGCTCGACATTTATCAGCAACCTTCTGGTAATGATGTTGCGAAATTAAAATTCAGATAATAAAGTGAAACGTATTAAATACGGAATGTTTTCTAATTTGGCTCTAAATAACTCGAGGTACAGTTAGGTAATCCTTCAATGAGGTGAGAGGAGTATATAAAATAGGCTTATCCCAGTGATCTTGCTGTTATCTTAATCAGTGCAATGTGCTTTTTTAATATTGGTTCTGACCTTGTGAGAATTTGTGTTAGAATCACCACGTTTATTAAACTATTCAGGTGAGGTGCTTCTGAATACGCCGTCACAGCTATCATTACCACTATCTCTGCCCGATGATGAGACATTCGATAGCTTTTATGCAGGGGAAAACGCGTCGTTAGTCGCGGCAATTCGAACCGCCATTCATCAATCTCATGGCAGTTATATCTATTTCTGGTCCCGTGACGGAGGTGGAAAGAGCCATCTATTACATGCCGCTTGTGCTGAGCTTTCACTAAAAGGTGATGCTGTTGGGTATGTTCCCCTTGATAAACGTGCCTATTTTGTTCCCGATGTGCTTGAAGGCATGGAACATTTATCCTTAGTTTGTATTGATAATGTTCAGTGTATTGCTGGTGATGAAGAGTGGGAACTCGCCTTATTTAACCTTTATAACCGTGTTTTAGAGCATGGACGAACCTGTTTATTAATTACAGGGGATAGACCGCCTCGCCAAATAGAGTTACAACTTCCTGATTTAGCATCTCGCCTTGATTGGGGGCAAATCTACCGTTTGCAACCTTTAAGTGACGAAGAAAAAATTCAAGCGCTGCAATTAAGAGCAAAACTTCGTGGGTTTGAATTACCTGAAGATGTGGGTCGTTTTGTATTAAAACGTTTAGATAGAAAAATGCGCACCTTATTTGAAATGCTCGATGAACTTGATCACGCTTCTATTGTTGCTCAACGTAAACTGACCATCCCATTTGTGAAAGATATACTCAAACTTTAAATAGCCTCACTCATCTCGTTAGGTGAGGCGAATAATCTCAATCCTACCTCTCTTTTTCAAATTCAACCCCCATTGAAGGTAACAAATTCTTGTTATTTATTAAGGGTGAATTTTCTGTTTTTGTCTTTCTAATAAAAACACAAGATAAAAAAACCGCTTGTCTTTATACAAGGCAAGCGGCGAGAGACACAAACAATAAAGGAGGAGGGTTAAATAATTAGTTTGCTTCTACTACTTTGGCTTTCTTCTGAGGAACCAGTAAGAAAATCAGATAAAGTGCAGTGATTGCAACCGTGTAGCCAGTGAAGATTAACCAGAATGATTTCCAATCAACCGCACCATTGGTGGTATATAAATCAATGACCCAGCCACTTAACATTGCACCTAAATAAGTACCAAAACCGTTCACTAAGGTCATAAACATACCTTGTGCTGTTGAACGATATTGTAAAGGGATCTCTTTTTCTAAGAACAGTGAACCAGAGATATTAAAGAAGTCGAATGCACAACCATACACAATCATTGATAACAATAAGACGATTTGACCTAATGATGTGTAGTCACCGTAAGCAAAGAAGCCAAAACGTAAGATCCAAGCAACCATACTGAATAAAACGATAGTTTCGATTCTTACACGTTTTAATAACAGAGGCAGAAACAGAATAAATACGACTTCTGAAATCTGTGAAATAGATAAGAACACCGAAGGATAACGTGCAAAGAATGAATCATCTGCATTTGGAGATTGTGCAATATCTTGTAGGAATGGTACACCAAAGGTATTGGTAATTTGCAGTACAGATCCTAACAGTGTTGCGAAGAATAAGAAAACAACGACATTTTTCTTTTTAAATACTTGCAAGATATTAGTGATACTAAATGCCACTTCTTCGGCTTTAGTTTCATTTTTGTCAGCTGCTTTGGTTGCAGGTAAGAACATTGCAAATACAGCTAAAACAATAGAAGCGATCGCTGCAACGAAGAGCTGGTGGTAGCTATTACCTAAACCTAAGAAGCTAATAACCCACATGGCTGCAATAAAACCAACAGTGCCGTAAACACGAATTTTAGGGAAATAGTTATTAGGCTCTAAATGTTTTTGTTCTAACAGTTCGAAAATGATGCTGTTTGCCATTGAGATACTTGGCATAAAGAACAATAAATGTAATAGAGTTGCAAAAAATAGCGTGGTTACTGTCGTCATTTGCGACATTAACACTAATGCTAATGCAGAAAAAATATGTAGGGTAATAAACACTAATTTGCGGTTGTTTATTTTATCTGCAATAAATCCCATGATGACGGGTGCGATAAGTGAGGCAAGTCCAAGAGCACTGAAAATAAGCCCAACATCACTACCTTTAAAATGCAGTTCTCCAAAGAGATACGAGGCAAATGTTACAAGCCAAGATCCCCATATAAAGAACTGGAGGAATGAGACAAGTTTTAATCTAAGTACGATATTCATCTGTTTTCCTATTAGCCTAGCAATCACCCGACACCAATAATGGCGATTGGTTAGTTTTAATTGCCCATAATGTTGGCTATAACGTTGTTTATTTCATATACATCTACAACTTCGTTTCACACTGATTAATTGTTATCAAGTTAAAAAAACAACAATAAAAGAAGAGATAGAGTAAATAACAAATTGAAAGTCTATTGCTGTGTTGCAGTATTGTTTTAAATGCGTATTTTTTGTTAATTTCTTTCTTGGATGATAATGAAAAAATATTTTGGCGAGAATTTATTGTTTATCAATTCTGCTATCATATTTTCTGATATCCATGATATGTAGGAATGCATTTGTGTAAAGAGACTTGAGTCACAATATAAATGAAACACATGATTATTTTTTTCTTATAATTGTGAGTTTATACGGTGCTGTGTGATCTCGATAGAAGTTTTTAAAAATGGCGATTTCTTACTCATAAAAAATATGAGGTTGAGATGAAAAATTTTGAAAGCATAAAGCGATTAGTTTTTTTCTATTGTGGAAATAAGAAACACTTTTCTAATTGTAATATTTACAATTTAATAACATTTAATAATTTATTTATTAATTGAGAAAAGAGAGTAAACGGTTGCGGGATTAATAGTGAAGTAAATAGAGAGAAGCCCATATATGTAAGAACATAAATATGGGCTTTAAATTTTGAAGATTAAATAAACAGTTCTTTTACTTGCTCTGGTGGACGGCCTAAACGGGCTTTATTACCTACAACCACAATAGGGCGTTCAATAAGTTTAGGGTTTTCATGCATTGCTTGAATTAATGCATCTTGTGATGTTTCATCAGCCAGTTTTAGCGTTTTATAAATTTCTTCTTTTGTGCGCATTAACGCTCTTGCATCATTAAAACCTAATGCTTTGAGCAGTGTTTTAAGCTCCGTTACTGAAGGTGCAGTATCTAGATAGTGAATAACATTAGGCGTTATTTGCATTTCTTCGAGTAAATGTAATGTTTCACGGCTTTTTGAACAGCGTGGATTATGATAAATCGTCACTTTTTTAGTCATTGTTGTCCCTTATTTAAATTGGCTGTCTCTTTGCTGAATTTTTCTTAATTGGTCTATGCGAGCATCAAAGCGAGCTTGATCATTGCTACCCAGCTTAACTTGTCTGCTTGCATCACCTAAGTAACGGATCGCTGTTTCAAAGTCACCTCTGAGTGCTAAATCTTCCGCATAAGCAGCTAATTCATGGGCTCTATCACCTTGTTTGGCTGAATTTTCTGCCATTAATTGCCAGCCAATAGGATCGTTTGGGTTATCAAAGGTATAACGATAAAGTAGGCGGTTAGCTTCGTTATATTGCTTATTATGCATATATGAGTTCGCTAAGTTGGCAATAAGGACATTGTTATTGGGCCTTTGTTTTAATGCGAGTTGTAATCTTGCAACCGCATCACCTGCACGGTTTTGCTCTAAATCGATATCTGTCATGGCATCAATAAGCCAAATATTGTTAGGTTCTTTTTCTAACATCGGAGTGAGCAATTTTCTTGCGTCATCAAATTTGCGGTCACGAGAATAGATCAGTATTAGCGCATAATTTGCGGCTGACTTTTCAAGAGCAGTACCTTGCTTAAACTGATCAAGTATCGTTTGTAATGCATTCTCTGATGTTGGGTTTTTCGTCAGCATGGTTAATACACGCATTTTAGCAAACAGAAAGTCAGCTGACTGTGGAACCTGCCGAGCAGGAAATTGACTGGCTCGGCTTCTTGCATCGGATAAACGGCTATCAGGTAAGGGGTGCGTTAATAACATTTCAGGCGGTTTAGAGCTATATCGTACTTGGTCAGCAAGAATTTGCATAAAGTCAGGCATCCCTTTGGGATCAAATCCTGCTCGATAGAGTGTCTGTATTCCGATACGGTCTGCTTCTTGCTCGTTCATTTGTGTGAATGTGATCATATTTTGCTGCATACCCGCCATACTTCCCGTAAAGGTTGCAAGGCCTGCATTTGGGTTTGCCATAAATATCAAAATAGAACCTAATACACCTGCAAGAGCAAGAGGTGTTGTTTTAGCCTGATCTTCAAGCATTCTCGCTAGATGTCGTTGAGTAACGTGTGTGATTTCGTGAGCCATAACAGAGGCTAATTCGCTTTCTGTTTGGCTATATCGAAAGAGGGCAGAATGTAAAACAATGTTTCCCCCAAAATAAGCAAAGGCGTTAATATTGGGGTTGTTAACTAAATAGAAGTGAAAAGGGGTTTTGACTGAGCTGGCGTTAGAAACAAGTTTTTGTCCCAAATTATTAATATAGTTAGAGAGTAATGGGTCAAAAACTAATGGTGCACTATTTCGAAGTTGGCGAGTATAGTAATCACCCATAGCAATTTCTTGATTGATGCTTAATGTTGAACCTGCGGTCGTTCCCATATCAGGTAAAGAGTCTTCAATATCAATCGCAGCATGCGCTGGCACTACTGATGTTGATAGCAACGCAGAAACAAGAAGCGCGACTAAGGGTTTTTTAAGTCTGAGTTTCATACAACTGTATCCTGATGGCTATCTTAACGAATAATTAATAATTAATGATGTATGATAGCAAAACCTAACGTAAAATCTGTCAAAAGATTATTGCTTATGTAAATGAATACATATAGCTCTATTGTTCTGATTATTATAAAGGATCTTTATTTTCATGCTGGACTTGCTTGTTCAATGGTACAAACGCCGATTTGCTGATCCACAAGTTATCGCCCTTGTGGTCATTTTGATTGCCGGCTTTTCAATTCTGTATTTTTTCAGTGGCATACTTGCTCCTTTATTGGTGGCAATTGTGCTTGCTTATCTTTTAGAGTGGCCAACTCATTTACTTGAAAAATTAGGATGTGCCCGTATATGGGCAGTATCGATAATTCTGACACTCTTTATCGGTATTAGTGCCATTGTTATTTTGATTTTAGCGCCAACGGTGTGGCAACAAGGGATGACACTGATTTCAGATATCCCAAATATGATCAATAAGTTCAATGCATTTGCACATGAATTACCCGATCGCTTTCCTGCATTAATGGATGCTGGCATCGTTGATATGATGGCAGAAAATTTACGCAGCAAGTTCTCAACGGTGGCTGAATCTGTATTAAAAGTATCTTTAGCTTCGTTAATCGGAATTATTACACTGTCGATTTATCTTATTCTTGTTCCTTTAATGACGTTCTTCTTACTTAAAGATAAGCAACAGATGCTTAATGCGGTTCGTCGTGTTTTGCCGAAAAACAGAATATTGGCAGCACAAGTCTGGATTGAAGTTAACCAGCAAATTACCAATTATATTCGCGGTAAAGTCACTGAAATGATAATTGTGGGTATTTTCACTTATTTTGTATTTGCTTTCTTTGACTTACGTTACTCTGTATTACTTGCTGTTATCGTCGGTGTTTCTGTTTTAGTTCCTTACGTTGGTGCTGTTTTAGCAACGATCCCAGTTATTGTGATTGCATTATCTCAGTGGGGATTAGGCTCTGATTTCTGGGCGTTATTTATTGCTTATCTTGTTGTTCAAGGATTAGATAGCAATTTATTAGTACCAATTCTGTATTCTGAAGCCGTAAATATGCACCCTTTAGTCATTATATTATCAGTGATTATTTTCGGTGGAATGTGGGGATTTTGGGGCGTTTTCTTTGCTATTCCATTAGCAACGCTGATAAAAGCAGTATTGCATGCATTACCCGATGAAATTGCGAATGAGCAAAATATAAAGAAAAGCTAAGTACAGCATTGAATATATTAATAAAAAACAGATAAAAAAACAGACAGTGTAAGCTGTCTGTTATCTTATCAATTCGAAGTATTAATTATGGATGTTGAGCGAGATATTCGAGAACGACTTGATGGTGGTTACTGGTTTTAAAGTTATCAAATACGTGTTCGATAACACCATTTTTATCAATTAAGAATGTTGTACGATGAATACCATCGTAAGTTTTTCCCATAAATTGCTTTTCTCCCCAGATACCAAATTCTTCTGCGATCTTATGATCTTCATCTGAAAGCAACGTGAAATTTAACATCTCTTTTTCAGCGAAACGGGAAAGTTTTTCTGATTTATCTGTACTGATACCTAATACTTCAACTTTGGCTTTTTTTAGTGCATCCATTTCATCACGTAAGCCACAAGCTTGGGTTGTGCAACCAGGTGTCATTGCTTTAGGGTAAAAATAAACGAGCACACGTTGGCCAGCGAAATCAGATAAATTAATCGTTTCTCCATCTTGGTCGGGCAGACTGAATTGAGGCGCCTTTTCACCGGCTTTTAATGGGTTCATTAGGTCATTCTCCATTTTTTACTGTTTCATCATCAGACTATTTACGATACTTATTGTGCCTTGAGCGTTCAGCTCTGTACATAATTGATTAAATTTCTCATTAATAACAATACCATGATCATCTAATGGATTATGCGCCGTAATCTGTATTTCTAAACGGGCAGGTGAGCCATCTTCTGATGGATGTGTTTTAGATATTAATTCAGCAAGATTAAAATTATGTTGGCTAAATAGATTAGTAAAGCGTTCTACAATACCGGGCGCATCTTCAATATCAACTTTCGCTGCAATTGTTGAAGGATAGGTAATTGGTGCACCATTGGTCGTTCTTTTCATTACGGTCAATAAATCCAGTTCCGCACTTTTAATGGGCAACAACGCTTCTAACTGTGCAATAGCGTTCCAGCCACCTGAAAGTAGCATGATAAACGTAAACTCTTGACCAAACATCGCAAGTCGGCTGTCCTCGATATTACATCCGCATTGGCTGACTAATTGTGTAATGGTATCAACAATACCAGGACGGTCAGCACCTAATGCAGTAATGACGAGAAAATGTTTATCAGGTATGGGCAAAATAAGGTTCCTTTTGACTTTCAGTTTATTCTTAACAGGTAAACACAAATTTCGATTTCTGCCAAGATCCCTTGCTCACTATCTTCAATTATTATATCTCTTTAATTCATATCAAAGAATATTAGCAAATTTCATTAGAAACCTAGAGTTAAGTAGTTTTCAATAGAGCAATGAATGAGTACCATTGAGTATACGTCTATCTCGGAGCAATGATTATGGTGAATAACGAATTTAATTTTACAGGCAGTATGGTGGCATTGGTGACACCAATGGACGCAAAAGGCAACGTTGACCGGGTTAGTTTACGTAAATTAGTTGACTATCATGTTAATGCAGGCAGTGCTGCAATTGTTTCTGTCGGTACAACAGGAGAATCTGCAACATTAGGTCATGACGAGCATGTTGATGTCGTTTTAATGACATTAGATATGGCTGATGGGCGTATTCCTGTCATTGCAGGTACGGGCGCTAATGCAACATCTGAAGCAGTCTGGTTTACACAACAGTTTGAAAATAAAGGTATTGCAGGTTGTTTAAGTGTAACACCATATTATAATAAACCTTCACAAGAAGGGTTATATCAGCACTTTAAAGCGATTTCTGAAAGCACCGAGTTACCACAAATCCTGTATAATGTACCGGGTCGTACTGGATGCGATTTATTGCCTGTAACTGTTGCACGTTTAGCCAAGTTGGATAATATTGTGGCAATTAAAGAGGCGACAGGGAACTTAAGTCGTGTTAGTCAAATCCAAGAGTTGGTTAATGATGATAGTTTTATCTTATTAAGTGGTGATGACGCATCATCATTAGACTTTATGCAACTTGGCGGTCATGGTGTTATTTCGGTTACTGCTAACGTTGCTGCGTCAGAAATGGTAGAATTATGTCGATTAGCAAATGCGGGTGAGTTTGCGAAAGCGCGTGAACTTAACCGACGTCTGATGGACTTACATCATCAGTTATTTGTTGAACCTAATCCAATCCCAGCTAAATGGGCGTGTCAACGTATTGGATTGATTGAAGACGCCACATTGCGCTTACCTATGACTCCGTTGACATCATCAGGTCAGCAAATTGTTGAGAAAGCGCTGTTAACAGCGGGAATACTGTAAAACTTAGGGAATTTTAATGGCAACACTATTGCATAAATCAAAGATTATGAAAGTCGCGGGTCTGTCGCTGGTGGTCTTACTGGCAGCCTGTTCAAGTGATCAGCGCTATAAACGTCAGGTCAGTGGTGATGAGTCTTATTTAGAGACAGCAGGGCTAAAGAATTTAGCGATTCCGGCGGGTATGGTGTTGCCTTTGCAAAATGGGGAATATGACATTCCAACCCCTAAAAGAACTGAACCTGTTGGTTTAGCGCTTGATATTCGTCCACCAACTCAAGCATTGAATCTATTAAGTGGTTCTCGTAGTGAAAATAATGCAGATAACAGCCGTTTGCTATTACCAAACTCACCTGAAAACACAACACTATATGAACAAGTTAGCTCTATCTTAAAAGAGAAAGGTATTGCGATTGTTAAAAGTGATGCTGGACAAAAAGAGCTCCATACTGATTGGATCACATGGTTACGTGCTGATGAAAACGTACCTTTCCAAACACGTCAGCGTTTAGTCATTGCTCAGTCAGGTAATGTTATTTCGTTAACAGTGACTAACGAAGGTTTACGCCAAGGCGAAACTGAAATGACTGATCCAGCTGAAGTGAAGCGTTATAATATTTTAATGCTTAACGAATTGGTTGATGGCTTAAACCGTATGCGTAATTTAAGCGAGAATACGGCAAGCAGCAACATACAAGGTATTATTGATGTCCAAAGCGGCAGTGATAATGCTGGCCTTCCAGTGATCATCGTTCGTGCACCATTTGATGTAGTTTGGGATAGATTACCTATTGCATTAGAAAGTGTTGGTATGAAGATGGGCGATCGCACACGTTCTAAAGGTTCAATTGAAGTAACCTATAAAGGAATGAGCAGTGCAAACTGGAGTGCATTAGGTGTTGATAGACCAACTGTTGAAGAAGCGGATTATAAATTACAAGTCGGTGATTTAAATAACCGCAGTAGTTTACAATTTATCAGTGATAAGGGTAAACCATTAACACAATCACAAAATGATCAAATGGTTGCTGCACTGAAAGCTGCTTTCAGTAAGCCTGTAAAATAAGTATTCTTCTTTAAAAATATGAGAAGCCGCACAATATATGTTGTGCGGCTTTTTTATGATCTTAACTTAATTGTATTAATCTAAATTAAACATCATTAATTGAATGCTCTTTTAATGATAGGGTTTAATTTAAATTTATTAATAATATTAATCTTAATGCAATACGCTTAATTTTATGCAATATTGCGTCAATTCTTATTCTTAAATAAAAATAACAAAGCATTCTCTGACTATATGAAGGAGTATTTATGAGTGCAGGTGATATGATTATTCACTTGATATTAAGTGGGATACTTATTGTAGGTGTTTATCAATTTTATTTTTTTACTCAACGATATACATTGAGAGAAGTGAAAATTATTAATTCACCGATTGATGAAAAGATCCCTTTCTGGCCATGGTGGTCATGGATCTATAGCTTTTTATATTATCCTGCAATTTTATATCTCAATTGGATCATTCAAGACTCAAGACAATTTATTATGATTGTTTTTAGTTATATTGTTTTGTTAGTTATGCAAATGTTTTTCTTTGTTGTGTTCCCTGTTGCAACCCCTGCACATTGGCGTACCTTAAACCCAGGAAAAACGGCGTCAGAGAAATTTCTTAAGTTTGTTCAGTATTTTGATGATTCCTCAAACTGCTTCCCAAGTATGCACGTTTCCGTTGCAACACTCACAGCGTGTCTTGCTTATGCAACTTTAGGACCATGGGTTTTCTTATTCCCATTATTTATTGCATTATCTTGCATGTTTACAAAACAACATTACTTAATTGATTTACCTGCTGGCGCTTTATTAGGTTGGTTTGCTTATGAGATCTACTGTTTTATTATTTAATTAAGCATTATGTTATTACGAGATAACATGAGTTTTTTTAATATAAAAATAGATAAGAGATAAATCATTAAAACTTGTTGATGCTAATATTAATAACCAGATTAATTTTCAATAAAAAGAAATTAATCTGGTTTTTTATTATTGATTACTCAAAATAGATGTAATCTGAAACAGATCTAAGGTTTATTAAGAATATCATCTGAAAATAGAAATAATAAGGTGATATAATCTATAATTATTCTTATTCTGACTTTTTATATTTTATATATCCTAATTTTACTAAACCACTCTTTTATTGATTATGATAACTTTAGTTATTAGCGTAGTTATTCAATAGAATTAATTGAAATATGATTTCTAATTATAGTGCGGTTTTCAATAAAGAAACGTTGTGAGCAATGCGTTGTCGCTGAGATTTTTTAGTGATAGTACTCACGTTTTAAAAGCTTTTTTATCTAATCTAGAGTAGAGTAGGGGAAGCAAATTTCTTGTTAAACCTATCACATCTTTGGAGTGTGTCAGATGCAGAAAAAAGCTGAGTTGTATCGTGGAAAAGCCAAAACGGTCTACGCCACTGAATCTTCTGATTTTCTTATCCTTGAATTCAGAAATGATACATCAGCGTTAGATGGCCAACGTATTGAACAGTTTGATCGTAAAGGAATGGTAAATAACAAATTTAACCATTTCATTATGAATAAACTGGAAGAAGCGGGTATCCCAACGCAGATGGAACGTTTGCTTTCTGATAATGAAGTGCTAGTAAAAAAACTCGATATGGTACCTGTTGAATGCGTTATCCGTAATCGTGCAGCGGGATCATTAGTCAAACGTTTAGGTATCGAAGAAGGTACACTTTTAAATCCACCAATCTTTGATTTATTCTTAAAAGATGATGCTCGTCATGATCCTATGGTCAATGAATCTTACTGTGAAACCTTTGGTTGGGTGTCTAAAGAAAACCTCGCAGAAATGAAACGTTTGAGTTATAAAGCAAACGATGTCCTTAGCGAACTCTTTGATAAAGCAGGACTTATTTTAGTCGATTTTAAACTTGAGTTTGGTCTATTTCATGGCAAAGTTGTATTAGGCGATGAATTCTCTCCTGATGGAAGTCGTCTATGGGATAAAAACACCTTAGATAAAATGGATAAAGACCGTTTCCGTCAAAGCTTAGGCGGATTAATTGAAGCATACGAAGAAGTTGCACGTCGAATCGGTGTTTCTTTAGACTAAATACGCAAACGATTACGTCAAGTTAAACAAGATGTAATTAGAAAAGGTCAGCTTAAAAGCTGACCTTTTGTTTTAAATATCACGTTTTAAATGAAATGTATTAAAGAACATAATTAAGCAACTATGCAGATAGCTTGATTGAATTATGTTTAAGAATAAGAAAATTTATCGTAATCCTAAGCTTTCTAATAATTGTTTGATCTCATTATTAAGTGCAAGGCTATCAATATATTGATTAATCAGAGGTGTAGGCTGGATAAGCGCATACTTGCACAAAAATATAAGGAAATAACCCACATAAATATCAGCGGCAGTCAGATTTTTACCACAAAGATAAGGTTTGGCGCTGGCTAAGCCCGTTTCTAAGCAATGAAAAGCGCGTTCAAAAGAACCAAAACCAGATGATTTTTGCTGTTCTTCATTAAGTTCAATACCAAGCTCTTTCACCGTAAATGCAGATTCAATAGGGCCTGCTGTAAAAAAGAACCAACGATAATAAGCAGCTCGCTCAGGTGAATTAAGGGCAGGAGCAAATCCTTTTTCAATAAACTTATCTGCTAAATAAGCACAAATTGCCGCTGTCTCTGTAACGACGATTTCACCATCGACTAATGCAGGAACTTTTGCCATCGGATTAATAGCAAGATATTCAGGGGTACGCATTGGTTCGCCATATTCTAATTCAACACGCTGATAAGACACATCTAATATTTTTAAGAAAAGTTCAACGGTGTTACCGCGAGACATTGTATTAGTATAAAGAATAAGTTCACTCATAATGTTTCCTTACTGTGTTGATTAATATGATGTTGTTTAAACTGAAACAGCTAAGCTAATATAGCTAAACAAAGAACAGCGAACAGTAAACAGCAAGGAAGATATTACGTAAACCGTGTGTCAATTTTTGTCAGGAGCCTCTTTGAGGATCTCTTTTTTCCATCGAGAGAGTAAATAATTTTTAGGGTAAGGCAAATTATCACTTAATACTTCATAAGAGATAATTCTATCGAGCCTAAAATGGCGATAGCTTTGACGTAGTTCACACCATGCGGCAATCACTTGTGAATCTTGAAAGTAACCCACAGCAATAGGCCAAATAATTCGAGTGCTTAATTGTTTTTGAGCATCTTTATAATCGATTTTGGCTTTTTTTTCTTCGCGTAAACTAAAACGCATATCTTTAGCAATGGTATGATCAACTTCAATAATTCGGTTAGTGGGAACAAACAATGTATTTTGTTCAAGCAATGTTTGATGCTGTGTTGTGATCACTGCATTGATTTTATTAATTGCCCGTAACGCCGAGTGACTTAACTCTTTATCTGTATTACTTTCTACCCAACGTAAACCCAAAATAAGTGCTTCAAGTTCATTAATATCAAAGGTTAATGGCGGTAGGAGTAAACCTGATTTTAGCTGATAACCTATACCTGCTTCACCCGTAATTTCAGCACCTTGATTACGTAAAGACTCAATATCACGATAAATAGATCTAACACTAATTTGTAATTTATTTGCTAATACCTCTGCCGTTATCGGATAGCGATTTTCTTTTAAAATCTGCAATAAAGTGAGTAAACGTTGAGTTCTAGTCATTAAATTATCTATTTATTAGTGAAGAAAAAATACAAAGGCAAGAAATTAGAATTCTATTATGAAATCGTTAAAAAAGCAGTTTTAATTCCTTATGATGCTTATTTTTTCGTTGTGACAACGGGTACTAGCTTACTCTGATAGTCTCTATTATCTTGCTCTTAAAAAATAGGGAATAGAGATTGCAATTATTTGTTATTATCTCAAATCAAGTGATAAATTTGTTCATAATAAAGCTAAAGTCGTCTATTTAAAATGTGGGGATAAGTTATGCGTTGGAATGATCGCCGAAGAAGTGACAATGTTGAAGATAGAAGAGGGCAATCTTCTCCCGCATCAGGCGGTGGCAATCTCCCATTAGGATTAATTGCACTTTTGTTACGCACTAAATATGGGTTTGTGGTTATTATTGTTTTAGTGATAGCCAGTTTTATGGGATTTGACTTTAACTCATTAACGGGTGAAACCGACCAATCGCCACAACGCAACGAACAACAAAGTGCCCTTTATAATGAAGCCGCAGATTTTAGTAGCGTCGTTTTAGCCAGCACAGAAGATTTTTGGCAAACTATTTTTGCACAAGCAGGCAAACAATATAGTTATCCTAAACTTGTTTTATATACCAACAGCACCACAACGCAATGCGGTACGGGTACAAAAATAATGGGACCTTTTTATTGTCCCGCGGATAGAAAGATTTATCTCGATCTCTCTTTTTATAATGAAATGAAACATAGCCTAGGTGGTGGCGGTGAGTTTGCTCAAGGTTATGTGATTTCACATGAAGTAGGGCACCATGTTCAGCATTTATTAGGTATCACTAATCAAATGCGTGAAAAACAACAAATGGCGCGTTCAAAAGCAGAGGCAAATCGTTTATCTGTAAAATTAGAGTTGCAAGCAGACTGTTTTGCTGGAATGTGGGGACATTTTATTGCAGGTGAAGGTCGTATTGATGAAAGCGATTTATTAACTGCGATCAAAACGGCGCAAGCGATAGGTGATGACAAGTTACAGAAACAACAGCAAGGTTATGTAGTGCCCGATAGTTTTACACACGGCACAGCAGAACAGCGCAAGACTTGGTTTATGAGAGGCTATAACAGTGGCAGTATTAAATCTTGCGATACATTTGCTTCTTCGTCTTTGAACTAATACCATTCGTCGGTAAATAAAAGATAATTAACGCTATAAAGAGAAAGGCTTAGGAACAAACATGAGTAACGTTGATCCCTCACTATTAATTTTGCTGGTTCTCGCAGGACTTGGCATTATTAGTCATAATATGACTGTAACGTTAGCAATGCTTGCTTTGCTAGTGATTAAAATCACACCTCTAAATCAATATTTTCCTGTTGTTGAAAAATATGGCATGACTATCGGGATCTTAATTTTGACCATTGGGGTAATGACACCCATAGCAACAGGACGTATTTCAGGGCAAGAAGTTCTTAACTCATTTTTAAACTGGAAATCATTGCTAGCAATTGCGATAGGTATCGCGGTTTCTTGGTTAGGCGCACGGGGCGTTTCTCTAATGAATAACCAGCCTTCAACGGTTGCTGGCTTATTAGTGGGAACAGTCATTGGTGTCGCACTTTTCCGAGGTGTGCCTGTTGGGCCATTAATTGCAGCTGGTATTCTTTCATTGTTAATCGGTAAATCCTAGCTGTGCCATTGTCTCATTTACATCAATATCAGCAAAAATTAGCTCAATTAGGGCAACGCCAGTTACTGCTATTAGCGGGTGAACCAGCATGGCAAACGGCACAGATCCAGCAAATTACTCAATTATGTCAAGGTGATTGGGTCACTATTTCGTCTAATCAACCCCATGCTATTTTACCTGAACAAGCTATTCGCCTATTGGGGCGTGAGTTCCTACATGCGGTTTTTGATGCTAATGAAGGGTTTAATACTGATGCTTTAGCCATGTTAACGGGCACATTAAAAGCAGGTAGTGTATTGATTTTGTGCTTGCCTGATATTGAACGTTGGGACAGTTATATCGATAACGATAGTCAGCGATGGAATGATGCTCAAGGTGTGCTTTCAACACCAAATTTTATGGCATGGCTAAAAAACATCACTTTAGATGATGACAAAGCAATTGTCTGGCAACAATCAACGCCATTTCAATTACCCAAATTGATTGAAAAAGCTAAACCTTGGGCACTTCCACAAGGTAAACCAACCACAGAACAGCAAGTAATTTTAGATAATTTGCTATTATCGACATCGGGTATTTGGAGTGTTATTGCACCAAGAGGCAGAGGAAAGTCAGCGCTGGCAGGAATGTTTATCGAACAATATCAAGGAAATGTACTGGTATGTGCGCCAGCGAAAAATAGTACAGATGTTTTATCTTCACACACCAATAAAGCTATTTCATTTTACTCTCCTGATAATTTATTAGCGCTGTGTATAAATAACGAAATTCAAAGTGATTGGCTGATTATTGATGAGGCTGCTTCTTTGCCTATTGCACAACTAGAAGTGCTGTGTGGTTATTTCCCTAATGTCTTAATGACAACCACAGTACAAGGCTATGAAGGAACAGGGCGGGGTTTTATGCTGAAATTAGGAGACAACATTCCTAATTTGCATACCTATCAATTACAAACACCCATTCGTTGGGCTAAAGATTGTCCATTAGAAAATTGGCTTAATCAGTTGTTATTGCTTGATGAGCTTGAGTCTGATTTTGAGCGTCAGAAACAAGGTGAAGTCAATATCCACCAGCTTCAAGGTAATTGGCATAACAATATTTCACAACTACATGATTTTTATCAGTTGCTTACTAGTGCGCATTATCGAACAACGCCACTTGATCTACGACGTTTACTTGATGGCCAAAAACAGCGTTATTGGTCAGCATCAATCAATAAAAAAATCGTGGGTGCTGTGTGGTGTATCGAAGAAGGAGGATTACCTTTCGAACTTGCTTATGATGTCTGGTTAGGTACTCGTAGGCCAAGAGGTAATCTGGTTGCTCAATCATTAGTAACTTATGGTTTAACACCCGATGCAATGTGTTTGAACTCATTGCGTATTAGCCGCATTGCTGTTTTACCTCAATATCGACGCCAAAAAATTGCCGCAACTTTAATTGCTAATATTGTAAAAGAGAGTCAAAAACAGGCTATTGATTATCTTTCGGTGAGCTTTGGTTATACCGAGGTGTTAGCACAGTTTTGGATGCAATGTGGCTTTCAAATAGTGCGCTTAGGAGTACATAAAGAGGCAAGCAGTGGATGCTACGCTGCAATGGCAATTTATCCACTAACAGAAAAAGGCGAACAGTTATTACGCTCGTCTTTACGTGCTTTTGCTTTGCAATATCCACAGATAGAACAGCAAACCAAGCTCTGCTTAGCGGATAATTTAATACCAAATCATATCGCTACATCACAAGACTGTTGGTTAATGATGGCGGGTTTTGCATTTGCTCATCGTCCAGCACTTACTGTTTATGAGAGTGTTGCTAATTTTTTAGTAGGTTATGAGCAACACTACCCGTTATTAGTGGCTTTTTTTGTAGACAATAAGTCAGTCGAGCAGTGTGTGGCTGAGTTTTCTTTATCAGGAAAAAAAGTCTTAACTAAGCAATTAAGAGAGCAATGTGCGCAATTAATGGCTGAAAAAGATCCTCAATTAACATCGCGTTATCAACAGTGGCTAGTTACTTATTCTCATCCTTCTTGTTTTGATTTTGTTTAGGCCAATCATCTTCATCATCCCATTTATCATTAAAATCACGATGTGGAGGCAACTTTCGCTTATTTTTAAGAAATTGCTTGGGATCGATTTTGTTCATATCTTTAATAGCGTTAATGATAATTCCTACTAAAAGAATTAAAATTACCCACCAATAGTCAGCAATCCAGTGCATAAATAAGCCTTATATTTTAAAATTGTTGTTGAGAATGAGGATCTTTTTTATTTACTCTATAAAATAACGCAATAAAGCATAGGTTGGAAAAGCACAGCATGAAACGGATATTATTGATTATAGCAGGTTGGTTATGTGTTGGATTAGCTACATTAGGTGTTATTTTGCCTGTGTTACCCACTACACCTTTCTTATTGCTTGCTGCATGGTGTTTTTCTCGTTCGTCGAAGCGATTCCATTATTGGTTACTTTATCGCTCTTGGTTTGGTCCTTATTTACGATATTGGCAAACTTATCACGCTATGCCTAAAGGGGCGAAACCTAAAGCTATCTTAGTGATCTTAATTACCTTTGCGATTTCACTGTGGCTAGTGTCTATGCTTTGGGTCAGAATATTATTGCTGATAATCTTAGTGTGTTTGTTGATATTTATGTGGAGACTTCCTGTTAATGATCAACAAGAAGTCCCATGTGAAAAATAACGTTACTCAGGTAAAACAATGTAACGTGCAAATATTTCGTCAAGATTAGCTAATAGCCACTGTTTACCATAAATATCCTCTTCTTCTAACACAGATTTTAGAATATCAGGTGTATAAGCAAGAGAAGCTTCATGGGAAAGAGGCCAATAACTGATATGCCATGGCTCGTAAGCAATATCGCTCTCTTTATGAGTAAAAGGGCGATAAAAGTCATACGCTGACATATTCTCCGTTAACCATTCATTAAGCTCTGCAAAATAGCCACCATCTTCGTATTCCCAAGGTTCTAATTGTAATGATTGACCTTCAGGTAAACGAAAAGGATCATAAATATCAACCTCAGTGCCCCAATGGTGGCGACTTGCACCAGGCAATGCTGACCATTTTAAAATAGCGATACAGCGCTCACCCTCTGATAATGCATGAATATCTATTGGCTGGCTTTGTGCATCTAAAACAGGGCGAGTACCTTCAAACTTTCCATTCCATATAGCTAATTGGCGATTAAAATCACGAAAAGAGCTGGCTGGCGTTAATTTAAAGCCTGCTTTTGTGGCTTGTTGTTGTAATGCTAAAAAAGCCTTAGTGGCATTAAATTGTAAGCGATGCTGACCAGATAAAGTGACTAAATGATCAGTAGAACGGCCAGTTAGCATTAAAGGCGTTATCATAAAATAAGTTGCTCCATAACCCGCTGATAAATTCGGCTAAGCTGTTGTAAATCTGCTGCATTAACACACTCATTAACTTTATGAATTGTTGCGTTAACAGGGCCTAATTCGACAACTTGCGCACCCATTTGGGCAATAAATCGACCATCAGAAGTGCCTCCACTGGTGGAAAGCTCTGGCTCTAAATTGGTGTAATGCTTAACGGAGTAACGGACAGCTTCAAGTAATTTACCTTGCCCAGTAATAAAAGGCTGACCAGATAAAGACCATTCCAACTGATAGCGAAGTTGATGCTTTTGTAATAACGCTTCTGTACGTTGGCGAATTTCTTCATCTGTAATGGCAGTACTAAAGCGGAAATTAAATTGAATAAACAGCTCACCAGGGATCACATTATTGCTGCCTGTACCTGCATGGATATTGGCAATTTGCATTGTGGTTGCTGGGAAAAACTCGTTACCTTCATCCCAAACAGTATTAACGAGCTCTTGGATAAAAGGGGAGGCAAGATGAATAGGATTTTCTGCAAGGTGAGGGTAAGCGACATGGCCTTGCACACCTTGAATAATTAAATTCGCTGTTATTGAGCCTCGACGACCATTTTTTACCATATCGCCTAAATGATGTTGGCTTGAAGGCTCACCCACAAGGCAATAGTCGAGACGTTCGCCACGCGACATTAAAGATTGTACGACTTTAACCGTACCATCTGCGGCTTTAGCTTCTTCATCTGAAGTAATTAAAAAAGCGAGTCGTCCTCGGTGATCAGGATAAGAGCGAACAAAACGTTCAGCAGCGACAATCATGGCGGCAAGCGAGCCTTTCATATCCGCCGCACCGCGTCCATATAACATACCATCACGAATAGATGGTTCAAAAGGCGGGTTATCCCACAAATCAAGATCACCTGTTGGTACAACATCAGTATGACCAGCAAAAGCGAGTGTTTCGCCTTCACCACCACGACAAGCCCAGAGATTTTCAGTTTCACCAAAAGGCATTCTTTCAATCGTAAAACCAAGAGGGGCAAGCCTATCGATAATCAGTTGCTGACAACCTTGATCATCAGGGCTGATTGAGGGACGCGAAATCAGTTGTTGTGCAAGCTCAATAACAGGACAGGACATAAAAATTAGGCTCCTGTAAAGGACGAATAATCATTGACATCAAAACCAACAACAAAGCGGTTGTCTGATGACACAAGAATAGGGCGTTTAATGATCGCGGGTTTATCTAACATAAGTGAGATTGCAGAGGTAACATCAGTGATTGCGTTTTTTTCTTCATCAGATAATTGACGCCAAGTTGTTCCTCTTTTATTCACAAGTGTCTGCCAATCTAAATTTTCTGTAAAGGTGCGTAATAATGCTTCCGTCAAACCCTCTTTGCGGTAATCATGAAACGTATAGGGAACATGATTATCATCTAGCCATTTACGTGCTTTTTTGATTGTATCGCAATTTTTTATGCCGTACATGGTATATGTCAGGTTTGTCGTGGACATGATATTTTCCTTATATGACAATACGTAATATTAGTATTGATGAGAATGAGTGTTATACAATTCCAAAATAACAGCTTTTGTTGTAGTGAAAAATCCTATTTACATTATAAAATATATCGGATATTAAACTGTCACGTTAGTGTAACGAATTGTGTAGCGTAGAGTAATACAAATACGAATAAAGATTTCCGTTGGTAAAAGAGAATATGAAAAGTATTTCACTGAGTCTTATATTGCTTTTACTTTCTTCTTTTAGCTGGGCAGATGAAGAAAATGACAGTCAAAAAGTTGATGAGTATAAAATAGCCTTAGAGGCTTTTTTTAACAGTGATTATTTATTGTGTTTGGGCGAAGGGAAATGGCCTGTGTACAGCAATGAAGATGATGCACCTTGGGTGCTAGAAAGAATGCATGCATTAGTTGAGGCTGGATTGATTGAACAAACCGCAAATGGAGAAGAATGGGTGTTCAATCTCAGTGAAAAGGGGCGCAGAGCATGGCAACCTTATCAAGACTTCTGTTATGGTCACCTGTTCATTAGCCAAATTAAAGAGATCCAACCGATAGGATCAGGCAAAAGTAAAATTTATTTTTATTATGGTGTAAAAGGTATTCCTTCATGGGCAACCAATGAAGAAGTACAATCCGCTTTTAGCGAACTTGATATTGTGATTAATGGAATAAATCGAGAGCTGTATCAGTTAAATATCGAAAAATTACCAGATAACCATTTTAAAGTATTAAGTTATCCAGTTCCTATTGAGTAGAGATGATTTAATATAGCACTAAGCAGAATATTCAATAATAGCTCTGATTACCCCGACCCTGTGTCGGGGTAAAGCGTTTAGTACTGATGCTTAATAAGAATAAGACTGGCAGCTAAACGAGAAGTGACTTGCAGTTTCTTTAAAATATTACGAATGTGGACTTTCACTGTTTCTTCAGAAATAAATAAATTCTCAGCAATTTGTTTATTTTTCATTCCAGCAGACACTTCATGAAGAACATCCAACTCTCTTTTAGTCAATGCTGAAAGTGGATCAGAATAGTTTTGCCTAAGCTGAATATATTGCCACACTCGCTCACTATAAACAGGATGCCCAACAGCTGCTTTGCGTAGGCTAAGTAATAGCATGTCTAACTCACACTCTTTTAAAAGATAACCGTTTGCGCCAGCATCCAACGCAGCGTAAACATCATTACGTGAATCAGAAACGGATAAAACAAGAACATAAGATGTTAAACCAGAGCGACGAAGTGTTCGAATAATATCAATACCTGAACGCCCTTGTAGATTTAAATCCATCATAATTAAGTCTGGATTTAACTGTTTTGCAGCGGTTACAGCCTCTTGAGCATTGCCACTTTCGCTTACTACGACAAAGTCCTTGTCTTTTTCTAACAATAGCCGTAATCCATATCTCATGATAGGGTGATCATCCACTATCATAATTGAGTAGCTAGGCATAACCCCTCTCCCTAAAAAAAAATAATAATGTGCGTAATCTTTCCAATAGCAGAAAATAAAAAAGTAAATTCCAAATGAGGAATAAAAATTAGAATCAGACATCTTATTAAAACAATAAGAAAATAAAATTGACGGTTCGCAATATTACACCAATTATTGTTACGGGTAAAAAAGAAAATAACCAAAACGACTAACAAAAAATCTAATTCTATAAAATCTTTATAGTTACAATGAGTTGTGTGGAGATAAGACTATTAAAAAAATAATCAACAAGTGAAAATAGTTATTGTTTTTTTAAACAATATAAAAAAATTAATTATTTTAAATGTTAATTTAATATCTGGTAAATAATAAACAAATATTGTCTTTTTTCTGTTCGAGTTTATTACACGAGTGAAATTAAATAGTGTTAATAATATACCTATAACTAGGTATTAATTGTTTATAATAAATCTTGTTTACTAATTTGAAAAAAGTGTCGGAGCCGTCATGATTTAACGCTCCATTACCATTATACTAACGAAGCCCTTACCCTATTGATACAAAGGATATGAAGATGGAAGACAAATTAAAACAAAGCGCTCTAGATTTTCATGAATTTCCCGTACCTGGCAAAATCACAGTAACACCAACAAAACCACTTATAACCCAACGTGATTTAGCACTAGCTTATTCACCAGGCGTCGCCGCTCCTTGTTTAGAAATTGCAGCAGATCCTCTTGCTGCTTATCGCTACACAGCCAAAGGTAACCTTGTCGCGGTGATTTCAAATGGTACTGCGGTACTTGGACTTGGAAATATCGGTGCCTTAGCAGGTAAGCCTGTGATGGAAGGTAAAGGCGTTTTGTTTAAGAAGTTTTCTGGCGTTGATGTTTTTGACATTGAAGTTAATGAGACAGATCCTGACAAACTCGTTGATATTATCGCATCATTAGAGCCAACATTTGGTGGTATTAACCTCGAAGATATTAAAGCACCAGAGTGTTTCTATATTGAGAAAAAACTGCGTGAGAAAATGAACATTCCTGTATTCCATGATGATCAGCATGGTACAGCGATTATCTCTACAGCTGCAATTCTCAATGGCTTGCGTATTATTAAAAAAGAAATTAGTAAAGTAAAATTAGTGGTATCAGGAGCAGGTGCCGCGTCTATTGCTTGTATGAACTTATTAGTTGCTTTAGGGCTAACACGCGAAAACATCACTGTATGTGACTCTAAAGGGGTTATCTACCGTGGACGTGAAGCTAATATGGCAGAAACCAAAGCTGCTTATGCAATCGAAGATAACGGTACTCGTACATTAGATGACGTTATTAATAATGCTGATATTTTCTTAGGTTGCTCAGGGCCTGGCGTATTAACGCAAGAAATGGTCAAGAAAATGGCTCGCGATCCACTTATTCTCGCGCTTGCAAACCCAGAACCTGAAATTTTACCGCCGTTAGTAAAAGCTGTACGTTCAGATGCGATTATCTGTACAGGGCGTTCTGACTACCCAAATCAGGTTAATAACGTATTGTGTTTCCCATTCATCTTCCGTGGCGCATTAGACGTTGGTGCGACAGCAATTAATGAAGAGATGAAACTCGCTTGTGTTCATGCTATTGCAGAATTAGCACTCGCGGAACAAAACGAAGAAGTTGCTTCTGCCTATGGTGATCAGGAACTCTCTTTTGGCCCTGAATACATTATTCCGAAACCGTTTGATCCACGTTTGATTGTGAAAATTGCGCCAGCAGTTGCAAAAGCGGCAATGGATTCTGGTGTTGCAACTCGTCCAATTGAAGATTTCTCTGCTTATATCGAACACCTTAATGAGTTTGTTTATAAAACGAACTTATTTATGAAACCTATTTTCTCGCAAGCGAAAAAAGAGAAAAAACGTATTGTGTTAGCAGAAGGGGAAGAAAACCGCGTACTGCATGCAACGCAAGAATTAGTAACATTAGGATTAGCCACTCCAATCTTAATTGGCCGTCCTAGTGTGATTGAAATGCGTATTCAGAAATTGGGTTTACACATTAAAGCTGGTAAAGACTTTGAAGTGGTGAATAATGAAAACGACCCACGTTTCAAAGAGTATTGGCAAGAATATCACCAAATCATGAAACGTCGCGGTGTATCACAAGAGCAAGCTCGCCGTGCAATGATTGGCAATCCAACACTTATTGGTGCCATTATGGTTCGCCGAGGTGAAGCAGATGGCCTGATTTGCGGTACTGTGGGTAGCTATTCTGAACATTTTGAAATCTACAAAAATGTGTTTGGCTTACGTGAAGGAATGGAAACCGCTGGGGCAATGAATGCTCTGCTATTACCAAGTGGCAACACCTTTATTACAGACACTTACGTCAATGAAGACCCAACCGCAGAACAACTAGCCGATATTACGATTATGGCTGCTGATACTATTCGTCGCTTTGGTATCGAGCCAAAAGCAGCGCTGGTTTCTCGTTCAAGTTTCGGCTCATTTGATAGCCCATCTTCAATCAAACTCAGAAAAGCGTTAGAGATAATCAAGCAACGTGCACCTGAATTAGAGATTGATGGTGAAATGCATGCAGATGCAGCATTAGTAGAATCTATTCGCCGTGATGTGATGCCAGATAGTCCATTAAAAGGTGCTGCAAACCTATTAGTTATGCCAACAATGGAAGCCGCACGTATTAGCTATAACTTGCTGCGTGTAACAAGCTCTGATGGTGTGACAGTAGGGCCAGTATTAATGGGTGTAGCTAAACCTGCCCACATCTTGACACCAATTGCATCAGTACGTCGTATCGTGAATATGGTGGCATTAGCTGTTGTGGAAGCTCAAGCACAATCTCAAAATTAATTGTTACTAATTAAATAATTCCATTCATAAAGCGCTTTTTATTAAAGGGACCCCCGATAGTTGGACAACCAATTATCGGGGGTTTTTTATGCTCATCAAATCAGCACAAAGAATGTTAAATGCAAATTAATATAAGAATGATATTGATAATTATTAACAACAATATTAACCTATGCGTCTAACTAAAGTAGGTATATATAACTAATAGGATGATTATGTTTTTCTCAATATCAAAAAGGATCTTACTACTAGTTTCATTAATAAGTCTTTCAGCATGTCATTCAATAGAAAAACAACCTGTATCAACCGTAGATCTGGCAATTATTCAGTCAGCAAACATCATTGATACTCAGACTGGGCAATCCATCACAGCAGACACACTGTTAACACGATTATCAAGTCAATCACATGTGATTATTGGTGAAAAACATGACAATGCTTATCATCATGATATTGAATATTGGTTAATGACAGAGCTACCTAAAAAACGCCCTCAAGGCGCGGTTTTACTTGAGATGCTAACTCCAAGCCAGCAATCATTAGTGGATAACACAAAGAAACGTTATTCAGGCTCTGAATATCTACGAGATGAGCGACTAATGGCTGCATTAAAATGGAATTCAGGTTGGCCTTGGAAATGGTATGGCAATATAGTTAAAGCAGGGCTAAGCGCTGATTATCCTTTATTAGCGGCAAATATTGATCGCAGTGAAATATCTAGTGCGTATAAAAATCCTCCTATTATTGATGGTGTGCATTCAACTGATACATCTGTTCGCCAACTTATTCAAAAAACAATTGAGCTTTCTCATGGCGGTGAGCTTGATAAAACACAAGCAGAAAAAATGACGGTTATTCAGCAATTGCGTGATCGTGCAATGGCTAAAAGTTTATTAGATGCTCCGACACCCGCACTGTTAATTGCTGGCTCTTTTCATGCCACAAAAGTAATGGGTGTACCTTTACACGTTGCTGATCTAGCGCCGAATAAAAAAGTAACTGTGGTGATAATGACGGAAGAGGGAAGTGATGTGACTTCCGTTCATGCCGATTATCTTTGGATAACACCTGTCGCCTTACCTTAATTTATTGATAACACGAATATGCTTATTTCTTCTTGTATGGATCAAATGCCAAAATTTCAGCTTTGTAGTTCTAAAGCATTTATTTTGGCTCTCGGTGTACATGCTATTTTTGTCATGGCTTATTTTTATTTCAATAAAGAGAATACGGTACTTATACAAGAGCCAGAATTAGCTGTAATGATGAGCTTAAGTGAAAACGTACAAGCACTCAGTGATGAAAAACAGGTTGTAGGCGTCGATCAACAATTGGCGGTAGCAAGCCAAAAAAAGGTAGAGCAAGATATTGCTGAAAAACAGCCTGATCTGATTGTGAATGAAAATGCAGATATTTTGCTCGAAAAACCTAAAAAAAGAGTCAATGTAGAGCAAACAGCTAAAGTGACACCTATAACCTCTCCGGTAAAGCCCGCGCCTACTATTAGCGAAAATGTGTCTAGCCAATCAGCACCATCAAGCAGTCGCTCTGCGGCGAAACAGCAATCTAATGATGTTAGTGCAAATTATGATAGCGATTCAGATAGTACGGAAAGCGCATTAGCATTATGGCAAGCTAAAACAAAAGGGCATCTTAATCGCTATAAAGCCTATCCCGAAGAAGCCAAAAGTAAAGGTAGAACAGGGATTTCTAAAGTACGCTTTATTGTTGATGAACAAGGGTATGTCATATCGAGTGAATTAATTCTTAGTAGTGGCGTGCGTTCTTTAGACAGAGAAGCACAACGAGTACTCAAACGTGCAGAGCCCTTACCGATACCGCCAATTGAGTTATTGTCGAAAGGTAAAATAATGGTTGAAATGCCAATTGAGTTTTCTACACTAACGTTCTAACGACAGGTCAAAAAGGAAATAAAACGTTATGCTAGTCGCAACAAAAAAACGGATGACGTTGCAATTAACGAGTGCGATCATGGCATTGTTAATTTCAGCAACACCTGCATTGGCTCAAAATCAGAAGGACTCCCTAGTGATGCCACCAAAAGCGAATAAAGTGCCTCATGTGATGACAGAACATGGAGACACGCGCACCGATAATTACTATTGGCTAAGAGATGATTCACGTAAAGATCCTAACGTGCTTGATTATCTGAATGCTGAAAATGCCTATACTGAATCAGTGATGAAAGAAGGCAAGGCGCTCGAAGAAACGCTCTTTAATGAAATGGTGAGCCGTATGGCTCAAAATGATGAATCAGTGCCTTATATTTATAATGGCTATACTTATCGTACTATTTATCAAGAAGGTAAAGATTTCCCTATTTATCAGCGTAAACCAGTAAATAGCGAAGGTGAATGGGAAGTTCTCGTTGATGGAAACGAACGTGCTAAAGGGCACGAATTCTATCAATTAGGTGATTTGACAATCAGTCCAGATAACAAACGTATTGCTATTGCAGAAGATAAAGAAGGGCGAAGAAACTATAATGTTGCCTATAAAGATTTATCGGATAATACATGGAAAGAGAATGTGTTAACCAATATTTCAGCAAATCTTGTGTGGGCAAATGACAGCAAAACACTATTTTATGTTGATAAAGATCCGCAAACCTTACTGCCTTATCAAATCTATCGTCATCAATATGGCACTGATCGTAAACAAGACGTCAAAATCTTCGAAGAAAACGACGATCGCTTTTATACATGGATGGGTAAAAGTAAATCTGAAGATTACATTCTTGTCTCTATTGAAAGCTCAACAACCTCAGAATCTCGTTTAATTGACGCGAATGCGCCAGAAAAACCAATGGTGATATTCTCTGCGCGTCAAGAAGGGCGTGAATATGATATCGACCATTTTAATGGCGAATTCTATATTCGTTCGAATCATGAGAGTGAATTGTTTGGCCTTTATAAAACGGCATCAATCGATAAGCCTTGGGAAACCGTCATTGCACCACAAAAAGAGGTCGATTTAGAAGGTTTTGATCTCTTTAATCGCTGGTTAGTTGTGGAAGAAAGAAAACAAGGACTAGTGTCATTACGTCAAATTGATTGGAAAACAGGTCAATCGACGAATGTGACCTTTGACGATCCTGTTTATATGGCATGGCTAGGTTTTAACCCTCAAGCAGATAGCGAAGAGCTTCGCTTTGGTTATACTTCCATGACAACGCCTTCTTCAACTTATCAATGGAATATGCAAACGCATCAAAAGCAATTACTTAAACAGCAAGAAGTGAAAGGCTTTGAACGCAATTTATATGAAAGCGAGCGTATTTGGGTAAAAGCACAAGACGGTGTTGAAGTTCCCGTATCATTGGTTTATCGCAAAGACTTATTTAAGAAAGGTGAAAATCCTATCTTAATTTATGGCTATGGCTCTTACGGTAGCAGCATTGATCCTTCGTTTAGTTCACCTCGTTTAAGCTTATTAGACCGAGGCTTTGTGTATGCCATTGTGCATGTGCGTGGTGGCGGTGAATTAGGTAAACGCTGGTATAACCAAGGTAAAATGGAACATAAAGTTAATACTTTTACAGACTTTATTGATGCCACTAAATATCTAATTGCCAAAGGTTACGGAGCACCCAAACACGTTTACGCTATGGGTGGCAGTGCGGGCGGATTATTAATGGGCGCCGTTGTGAATATGGCACCAGAATTATACCGCGGTGTTGTATCTCAAGTTCCATTTGTGGATGTTGTGACAACAATGCTTGATGCTTCAATTCCTTTAACAACAGGGGAATATGAAGAATGGGGAAATCCTGCGGATAAAGACGTTTATTTCCGCCTAAAATCGTATAGCCCATATGACAATGTGGTTGCCAAGGCATACCCTCATTTATTAGTCACAACAGGATTACATGATTCACAAGTGCAATATTGGGAGCCTGCAAAATGGGTTGCTAAATTGCGTGAATTAAAAACAGATAATAATCTGCTATTACTTGAAACTAATATGAGTGCAGGGCATGGTGGTAAATCAGGGCGTTTTAATCGCTTACGCGATACAGCCAAAGAATATGCTTTTATTCTGATGTTAGAACAGCCTGAAGTCTATTTTAAAGCTCAAAATATAAAATAGAATAATCAGTAATAGTAAATCAGTTTAATAAATTAGCCTGTCTCTCTTTAAGGGAGACAGCGCTATTATTTAAAGCAAACATAACAATAATAATATTTTCTAGTTTAATGACTTTATATAAAGCAACGTGAGCCTATTTAAATAAAAATAAAGAATAGGTTTATTATGAAATTTACAAGGAAAATACTTAGCACTCTTATTTTATTTTCGGGTGTTAATCATCTTGCCATCGCATCTGAAACAGATAAAGCGATTCAATTTAGTAGCTTAAAAGTTTCATCAGCACAAAAAGAAACGCCTGAACAAAAAGCATTGGGAAAACCGGGTGCTTATAGCTCTATTGGTGAAATTAATAATCTTGAATCTGTTGAACAAACATTACGTTCAACGCCGGGAACATATACTCAAATGGATGTGAGTCAGCCGGGCATTGGTGTCAATATTCGCGGATTAAGTGGCTTTGGTCGCGTTAATATGATGGTTGATGGTGTCACTCAAACTATGTATAGCACATCACCTAGCCAATATGCGCATGGCGCGCAACCTTACAACCAATTTAATAGCATGATCGATCCGAATTTTATTATTCAAATCGATATTTCTCGTGGTCAACAAGACGGTGAAAATAGTATTAATGCCCTAGCAGGAAGTGCTAATTTTAAAACTATTGGTGTAGAAGATATTTTATTTCAAGGACACACTTGGGGGGTCAGAAGTAAAGCTGCTGGTGGCACAAATGGATTAGGTTATAACGGTATGGTTGCTGTTGCTGGGCAACGTTCATTATTTAATGATGATGGTAGCATTGGTGCAATGCTTGCATTAAGTGGACATAAAATAGAATCGTCTTATAAAAATGGCGCGGGATTTAATAGTGAAGAATTTTCGACAAGCAAAGAATTCAATCAACGACCGCATTCAGAACTGACTAAAATTAATATTAAACCTAACGACTCTCATGAATTAGAATTAAGTGGTCGCTTTTATAACAATGATTTTAATCGACGAGAAATTGATGCAAAAGATTATTATGCGAAATATCGCTATACACCGCTAAACGATCTATTTGATAGCGAAATTTTGCTTAGCCACAGCCAAGCATCACAAAAATTTACAGGTGATTCTCTTGTTAGTTTACGTGAAGCAAATGCAAAAAATATATCTGATTCACTAGTCGCTAAAAATACCAGTCGCTTTAATTATGATGAATTGGATATGGCATTAACACTGGGCACAAAATTAATGTCAACAGAATACAAGCGCAGTGTTATTGCACCTTCTACTGATCCGTGGCAAGCACAAAATATGGTTGAATATAATTCATTTGCACCTCAAGGGAAAAATGATTTAACCAGCTTCTTTTCACAAATGAAATTTGAATATGATATTTATACTCTCGACCTTAATTTAAATTATGTCGATTATCATATTAAAGGGCGAAAACCCGCTTGTGATCCACGAGCCGCATGTTTCCCCGAAGGTGAAATGAACCTCAGTCGCCATGATAGAAATTGGGATCCGGGCATGTTGTTTTCTGCCGAAATTATTCCTGAATTTCAGCCTTTTGTCAGTTATGCACACACCATGAGGGCACCGACATCACAAGAGATCTTTTTTGCCAATGAAGGTGGTGCTTCAATGAATCCATTTTTAAAAAGTGAAAAAGCCGATACCGTCCAAATTGGTTTTAATAGCTATCACCCAGATTTAATGATGGAAGGTGATAGTTTACGATTTAAAGGATTGTGGTATCACACAAAAATCAAAGACTACATTTCCAGTGATTCTTATTTTGTATGCAAAGGTGGGGTGCGTTGTAAAAATGACGGTTCTTTAACTGGCGAGGATTACGCGGGGATAGAATACGATGGGAATATTTTCTTGTACACCAATAGCCTTGATCCTGTGACTTTACGTGGTTATGAGCTACAAGCAAATTATGACGCAGGTGTGTTTTACACTAACCTCTCATACAGTGACCAACGAACTTCACAGCCGACTTCGATTGCCAGTACAGACTTTGGGCAAACGCCCGCTTCTGAATTACCTAAATATTATGCCACTATTGATACAGGTGTTCGCTTCTTTGATGACCAGTCATTAGAACTAGGCACTGTGATCCAAATAACGGGAAAAGCACGTAAATCCTCACCAGAAGGGGTTGATTACGATACAGGTAAAGTACCCATGGTGCAGCAAGATGATATCCCAACGGTTGTCGATGTTTATAGTAATTACAGAATTAATAAAAACATTTCTTTAAAATTTGCCGTGCATAATTTAATGAATAAAAATTATTCTAATGCACTTGATAGAAGTAATTCAGCGCCGATTATGCAAGATCCGAGTGCAAATACACAAACTGCCCGTGGCAGAAGTTACCTTTTTGCAGGAGAAGTACGTTTTTAATATAACGTAATGATTATCTTAAAGTATAAATAATAAAAAACGGCATCAAAGGGAGATTGATGCCGTTTTTTTGTATCACTGTTTCACTAAACAATAATATTTAAGTTAATCGTTACTTTTAGGTGCTGTTTTACGTTTAGCTCTTATCTTTTGTGTTTTAATCACTTCACTGGTGATCCAACCATCTTCAACGCGTGTTTTCAACGGATCGCCCACTTTCACTTGTTTGGTATTTTTCAGCACTTCTCCAGACTCTGTTTCGCTAATACTGTAACCACGAGAAAGTGTTGCGAGAGGGCTCACACTTTCCAATCGAGAACAGCTAATAGCGAATTGTTCACGTTGACGAGATAATTGTAGTGAAATACTTTCTCTCATACGGTAAATCAACTGCTGTTGTTGGCGAAGTAATGCTTGGATTTTTGAACTAGGTTCTTGGTAATTAAGGCGTTTTTGCAGTTGTGTTTGTTGATGTTGCTTGGCTTGCAATAGCCGCTGAAAACTAGTGACTAAACGCTGTTGTGTGGAAGCTAATACATTTTGCTGACGAGCAAGACGTAAATGAGGATGCTGTTGCTGTAAACGATGATGGAGCTGTGTTATTGCGCGTAACTTTTTCGCTAAATAGTAATCCATCGCCATTTCAAGGCGTTGTTGCTGTGATTGTAATTGGCGCAATAGCTCAAGTTTGTTACGACTAATGAGTTCTGCCGCAGCAGAAGGAGTTGGTGCTCTAAGGTCAGCAATAAAATCAGCAATGGTCACATCGGTTTCATGACCAACAGCACTTACAATCGGAATTTCACTGGCAAAAATAGCACGAGCAACGCGTTCATCATTAAATGCCCAGAGATCTTCTAACGAACCGCCACCACGACCAACAATTAAAACATCACACTCTTTACGGCGGTTAGCAAGTTCGATGGCATGAACAATCTGCATAGGTGCTTCAGCACCTTGAACAGCGGTTGGGTAGATAAGCACTGGCAAAGAAGGATCACGACGACGAAGAATATTTAAGATGTCGTGTAGTGCTGCTCCTGTTGATGAAGTGATAACACCAATCTGTTTAGCGGGAGATGGCAGGGGTTTTTTATGAATTGCATCAAATAACCCTTCTGCACTGAGTTTTTGTTTTAATAGCTCAAATTGTTGTTGTAAGAGTCCGTCACCAGCAGGTTGCATACTCTCAACAATCAATTGGTAATCGCCTCGTGGCTCATACAATGTAATGGTTGCGCGAACTAAAACCTGCTGACCATGCTGAGGGCGAAAAGTAACTTTAGTATTTTGCCCACGAAACATCGCCGCTCTAATTTGGGCATTAGTATCCTTTAACGTAAAATACCAATGACCAGAAGAGGGTTGAGTAAAATTGGAAATTTCAGCACTGATCCAAATGCGACCCATTTCCATTTCTAATAACTGGCGAACGGTCTTATTTAGACGGCTAACAGTAAAAATATTATTGTTTATCGGTAGTGTCATGTGAGCCAGATCAAATTTTAAAACAAAGACTTAATTGATTGATACTACCTAAGTTAGTGGCAGGATCAATAAAAATTTTGAAAAAAAGCTAGAAGCAACCGATTTCGGTGTGTATAATGCCGCGGCAATATTTTCTATTTCCTAAAAGCCGCCTTGGTGAGATATTGCTATGTTACGAATTAAAAAAGAAGCACTTACATTTGATGATGTTTTGTTAGTTCCTGCACACTCCACTGTTCTTCCTAATACTGCCGACTTGTCTACTCAACTGACTGAAACAATCCGCCTAAATGTTCCTATGCTTTCTGCTGCAATGGATACTGTGACTGAAGCGCCTTTAGCTATCGCATTAGCTCAAGAAGGTGGAATTGGTTTTATCCACAAAAACATGTCTATCGAACGCCAAGCTGAAGAAGTTCGTCGTGTGAAAAAACATGAAAGTGGTGTTGTCACTGATCCTATCACCGTAACACCAGAAACTTCTTTACGTGAAGTTCAAGCAATGACTGAACGCAATGGCTTTGCGGGTTACCCAGTTGTGACTAATGACAACGAATTAGTGGGTATTATTACGGGTCGTGATGTTCGTTTTGTTACTGATTTAGACCAACCAGTTACTGCGGTAATGACACCAAAAGAGCGCTTAGTGACAGTACAAGAAGGCGAAGCACGAGATGTTGTCATGCAAAGAATGCATGAAAAACGTGTAGAGAAAGCCTTAGTGGTTGATAACAACTTCCACCTGAAAGGTATGATCACTGTAAAAGACTTCAAAAAAGCAGAGCGTAAACCAAACGCATGTAAAGATGAACACGGTCGTTTACGTGTAGGTGCTGCTGTTGGTGCAGGTGCAGGTAACGAAGAGCGTGTAGCAGCATTAGTTGCCGCTGGCGTTGACGTTTTACTTATTGACTCTTCTCACGGTCACTCTGAAGGCGTATTACAGCGCATTCGTGATACTCGTGCATTGTATCCAAATCTCCCTATCATTGGTGGCAACGTTGCAACCGCAGAAGGTGCTTTAGCACTGGCAGATGCAGGTGTAAGTGCGGTTAAAGTTGGTATTGGTCCTGGTTCAATTTGTACAACACGTATCGTAACTGGTGTTGGTGTACCACAAATTACCGCTATTGCAGATGCAGTTGAAGCACTGAAAGATCGTAACATTCCTGTTATTGCAGATGGTGGTATTCGTTTCTCTGGCGATATCGCAAAAGCATTAGCAGCAGGTGCAGCTTGTGTGATGGTTGGTTCAATGTTTGCAGGTACTGAAGAATCTCCGGGTGAAATCGAACTATTCCAAGGCCGTTCTTATAAATCCTATCGTGGCATGGGCTCATTAGGTGCGATGTCTAAAGGTTCATCAGATCGTTACTTCCAAACTGACAATGCAGCAGACAAATTAGTACCAGAAGGTATCGAAGGTCGTGTTGCTTATAAAGGTTTATTAAAAACTATCGTTCACCAACAAATGGGTGGTTTACGCTCATGCATGGGCTTAACAGGCTGCGCAACAATTAAAGAATTGAATACCAAAGCTGAATTTGTCCGTATCAGTGGTGCCGGTATTCAAGAAAGCCATGTCCATGATGTAACCATCACGAAAGAATCACCTAATTATCGCTTAGGTATGTAATTTATTTCGAGAAGGGCTTGTTTTGATTATAAATTAGCAAGCCTTTCAACTTTATGACTTTATCTGTTTTGGAATTCACCACAAATGACAGCAAATATCCATAATCATCGCATTCTTATCCTTGATTTCGGTTCACAGTATACGCAGCTTATTGCTCGTCGTATCCGTGAAATCGGCGTTTATTGTGAACTCTGGGCATGGGATGTTACAGAAGAACAAATTCGTGAATTTAATCCTAATGGTATTATTCTGTCTGGTGGCCCTGAAAGTACTACTGAAGACAACAGCCCTCGTGCGCCAGAATACGTATTTAATGCAGGCGTTCCTGTATTAGGAATTTGTTATGGTATGCAAACGATGTCAATGCAATTAGGTGGCGACGTCGAAGTTTCTGGTGAGCGTGAATTTGGTTATTCACAAGTTGAAATTCGTGAAACTTGTGCTCTGTTCAATGATATTCAAGATTCAGTTAGCGAAGATGGCAAACCACTATTAGATGTGTGGATGAGCCACGGTGACAAAGTTACTGCTATTCCATCAGACTTTGTAACAGTAGCTAGCACTGAAACTTGCCCATTCGCTATTATGGCGAATGAAGAGAAACGTTTTTATGGTGTTCAATTCCATCCAGAAGTTACACATACCCATCAGGGCTTAGCGATTTTAAAACGTTTCGTTTTAGATATCTGTGGTTGTGATGCTCTGTGGACTTCTGCTGCAATTATTGAAGACACTGTTGCTCGTTTAAAAGAGCAAATTGGTGATGATCACGTTATTTTAGCATTATCAGGCGGTGTTGACTCTTCAGTGACTGCATTATTGTTAAACCGTGCGATTGGTAAACGTTTAACATGTGTATTTGTTGATAACGGCTTATTGCGACTGAATGAAGCAGAACAAGTCATGGAAATGTTTAAAGGTAAATTTGACCTAAATATTATCCATGTTGAAGCAGAAGAACGTTTCTTAACTGCGTTGAAGGGCGAAAACGATCCTGAGAAAAAACGTAAAATCATTGGTCATACATTCATTGAAATCTTTGATGAAGAAGCGGTTAAACAGCCACAAGTTAAATGGTTAGCGCAAGGTACTATTTACCCAGATGTGATTGAATCTGCCGCATCTGCAACAGGTAAAGCTCATGTGATTAAATCACACCATAATGTGGGGGGTTTACCTGATGATATGAAACTGGGTTTAGTTGAGCCATTAAAAGAACTATTTAAAGATGAAGTTCGTAAAATTGGTCTAGAGTTAGGCTTACCTTACGACATGCTTTATCGCCATCCATTCCCGGGTCCTGGTTTAGGGGTTCGTGTATTAGGTGAAATTAAGAAAGAGTATTGTGATTTACTGCGTCGCGCTGATGCTATCTTTATTGAAGAATTGCATAAGGCTGATTTATATAACAAAGTAAGCCAAGCATTTACTGTGTTCTTACCTGTGCGTTCAGTGGGCGTTATGGGTGACGGTCGTAAATATGACTGGGTTGTTTCATTACGTGCAGTTGAAACTGTGGACTTTATGACAGCACATTGGGCACATTTACCCTATGACTTCTTAGGTCGTGTTTCTAACCGTATTATCAATGAAGTTAGTGGGATCTCCCGTGTTGTTTATGATATCAGCGGTAAACCACCAGCAACAATCGAGTGGGAATAAAATACCGTTTATCAGCAATAGTTGATAAAGGTTAAAAAACCAAGAGCCATCAGTATGTTACTGGTGGCTTTTTTGTTTTCTATGGTTAGTAATGGTTGACAAGAACCGAAAAAAATGACGGTATAGGAGACGGTATCAAAATATAAATTATAAAATTAAGACACTGATACCGTCATGAATTTGCTGTCATTTGACGGTATCAGCATTGAGGTTATAGCATGCTGACCGATACAAAACTGAGAAGTTTAAAGCCACAAGACAAGCTTTATAAAGTGTCTGACAGAGATGGTTTATACGTTGCAGTGACAAAAAGTGGTGTTATTTCATTTAGATATGATTATCGTTTTAATGGAAGGAGAGAAACGGTTACTTTTGGTCGATACAGTGCTGACGGTATCGCGCTTGCAGAAGCAAGAGCCGAATTAATTGAAGCAAAAAGGCTACTAAACGCAGGTATATCGCCAGCTTCAAAGAAACGTGACGGTATTGAGAGTAAAAAAATAGGGACGGTATTCAAAGACTATACCGTCAATTTTCTTCGTGATGCTCAATATGCTGACTCTACAAGAGCCATGAAAGAAGCAATTATTGAAAAAGAAATCTATCCCGTATTCGGCAAGCTTCAGCTAGAAGAGATCACCACACCAAGGCTTAGGGCATTGTGTGAAAAGATAAAAGATAGGGGAGCAAAAGCGACCGCATTACAAGTGCGTGAGATTATTGGCTCTGTTTTTACTTATGCCATAGATAGAGGTTATGAAATTACTAACCCAGCAGATGCAATAAAAGCCTCTTCCATAGGTACTTTTCAAGCACGAGAAAGGGCAATGTCACCGAAAGAAATCGGTGTCTTATTTCGTGAACTAGAAAAATATAGTTGTTATCCAACCTTAAAATTGGCCGTTAAATTTGTCTTGCTGACATTAGTTAGAAAGTCTGAGTTTATTCACGCCACATGGGATGAAATAGATTTTAAAAATAGGCAATGGGTGATCCCTAAAGGGCGAATGAAGGGGAGAAAAGAGCATGTTATTTATCTCTCTGACCAAGCAATGGATATCCTAACTGGTATGAAAGTTTGTGCGATGGGAAGCGATTACTTAATGCCTGGTCGATATGATATTAAAAAGCCACTTTCTAATGCTGCATTGAATAACGTGATTGATGGCACCGTAAAACGTATCAATGAGAAAGGTATTGAGTTCGAACCGGTTACTGTTCACGATTTACGACGCACGGCAAGCACGCTATTGCACGAAGCAGGTTATAACTCAGACTGGATAGAGAAATGTTTAGCACACGTTCAAAATGGCGTTAGAGCCGTTTACAACAAAGCTGAATATGCTGAACAGCGCAGAAAGATGTTACAAGAGTGGGCTGACATGGTGGATGAATGGATAAAAGAGAAAGATTAACGCTCGGTCATTCTTCGCCAAGTGTTTTATAAGCAAGTAGTGATGATAGGTAAAGCACACCGACAACAGGCCAGATTGTTGAGTAAAACAGTCTGGCCACAATATTTTTTATATTGTCGCTTTCGTGTTTAGACTCTGAAAACAGATACCCAGCAAGCCATAAGTACACAGCCAATAACGTGAGTACAATAATCATTATCCGTTTTTCCTTTTGTACTGAGCATGATCATCACCACACTCTTTAGAGCAATAAACGCTGTTTTCTGTTACAGGCTCTTCACGACACCAGATACAAAATCCAGTTAAGCTTTTTGCTGGTGGTTCTCTGTTTGCTAATGCGGTGTTGATTTGTAGAGCCGTTAAGTCATTAGCATCATCTGCGATATCAGGCATATTTATTCCTTACAAATAAAATGAGAGTTGATAAGTTCGATACTGTTGTTAGGACATTGATTACCCCATGCATCCCAACCTTGTGACATGTCACGAGCGAATAGCTCAATGCGATTTACATCACCGTACAACTGTTCAAGACGTTTTTTTACTTCCCACGGTTTTTCGCTATGCTCACCTAAACAACTAAATACGATTTGCTTAACGCTAGCACTAATGCGCTGTAATCCATTGCCTCGAGTAGCGATTAAAACATCTTCACTATTGGCTCTGGTGTAGTTTCCCCCATTCATTTTTGTTTCAGCATCTAATAGTTCAAATAGGTCGTGATAATCAAATAACTCGCTGTTTTGAATAGCCTTATCAATTCGTTGCCATGCTAAAGGGTTAAACTTAACCCAAGTAAAAGCTTTCATTGTGCGTACTTTAAAGCCCCACGCTTCGGCTAATTTAATAGCCTCGAGTACAAAATTACCGGTATACCACATGGCAAGAACTGCATTATCAGATGCAATAGAATGAATAGGGAGATGGGTTAAATTGAAGAGGGAAGTTGTTGGATAATGATTTTTAGCAGCACCGTTTGAAACTTTATTTTTGTAATCCCACGGAGGATCACAATAGATAAGGTCGTATTTTTTCATTTAACCCCCTTAAGAAAAGAGATCCAGTGCGTTTTATCGTTTTTACCTACACGCTGTACCGCTGTTGGTTTTTGGTCTGTTAGTGCTAATATTTGTTTAACGGGTATCTGAGTTTCATTCCATTTGAACAGCAATGTTCCTCCTGGCCTAAGCACTCTAAATGCTTCACTAAACCCTTTACTTAAATCTTCTCTCCATGAGTCTTTATTTAATGCGCCGTATTTTTTAAACATCCAGCTATTTTTACCAACTCTGATTAAATGAGGTGGGTCAAATAACACTTGGTAAAATGTATTATTAGGGAATGGAAGATTTTTAAAATCAGAAATAACATCTGGTGTTATATTTAAAATTCTCCCGTCACATAAAATATGTTCTTCGGCTCTAATGTCATTAAATAAAACACGGTCATCTTGTTTATCAAAATAAAACATGCGAGAGCCACAACACATATCAAGTATTGGCTTCATTGTATCCTCTGAATTTTAGATATAAAAAACCCTGCTAGTGCAGGGTGGTGTTAGCAACCTATTATTATCTTATAGAGCATATCTATTTCTTTTTTTGCATGATAGCAGTGGGTTTTGACATCAAGTTCATAATCTGGATATTGACTCTTATCCATTAATATTCTTTCTTTTATTATTTTTTTTTGTGCTATCACGGCATCCAGTAGATAGGATATATTATAGAACATAGAAAGGTTAACATCTTTCGAATCAATCAAACATCTTTCTAAAAATTTAGTATCTATTATTTTTAATTGATTCAGAGCGTTTTTGGTATTCCCTAAATTTAAATACGCTTCTAGATTATTGATTGAATAATCAAAGTTTGACGCTACTATTTTTATTAAGTGCTTTATTGATTCCTTTTTTTTACTATTTTCATCTTTATCTCTTCTTTTTTGGTCATTCCGTTGCCAAAGATAGACAATTATAGTAGCTATGATTCCAAATGAAGATACAAAACTAAATACGTTAGATAACCTTCCTGATACCTCTGGTGTTGCATTGTATATTTCAGAGCAAGTGTAATACAGAATAGAAAATGTTAGGGTCACAACAAAGCCGTATTTTAATATCTTAGTAATGGCATCTTCTTTCTTATCAGGCATAATTCCTCCTTATTTAAAGCAGGAATCATACTCACATCCATGTGACTAATCCACTGTCAAAACTCTTCCTTAACTCGCATTTTTGAACTCAATCACCCATACCCACGGGTTACTATTCCAGCTTTCTTCTCCGTAGATGGAACGCCAAGTATCTTCCCAAACTTGAAAACCGTAAGTGGCAGGTATGAAATCATAAAGTCCACAACCGATCTCTTTACAAATATCGCCTATGGTAATGTCACGCAGCTGCTGCAACCAAACATCAGTAATTTCAATTTTCCCTTTGATATTACTGTCTTTATCTGCAAGGTTGATGATGCCGCCAATCTCACCATACGGGCAATCAGGGTCAATAAATCCGTGCCGCCATGCAGCGCATACTTGCTCTGATAAGGTGTAATCCTCTTGCCATGCGCCAAAAGTGCGTAACTCTTCCTCGGTTACTTTTGGTTGTGGCTCAATCGGTCTACGCGTTTGTGTTTTGTCGCCATCCATGACAGCCGCTAACATTGCATCGTTAAACTTGATTCTGTCCTTCATTATTCCCTCTGTTGATATGTTTTTGAGAAAAATACGTAATCTGTAAAGCTATGTTTTAAAAGGTTTATTTGTTTAATTCTTGGTGGTATGATCGATTTTCGACCATTAGCGAGGAAGAAGAAAAATGAGTAATCGATATTATGAAATAAAAGTATTTGGCATTGATTACAGGCTTGTAGCTAGAGACTCTAGGGATTCCTATTTGACTTTTTATTTAGAAGATAATTCTAAATTTCCTAACTTTGAAAAGTGGGATGTGGGTAAATTGACGTTTGATATAAAGATGCCTGACGGAATTAATAGAAGAACCTTATTGACTAGGTCTGCTATGTGTATGTTTATGGCGAGCTTTATCTAAATTTACATCTGCCAAGGATTGGCATTCATTCCTCTTCATTGCATCCCTGAGAGTTAATCTTCGATTACGGAGCCAAGGCTTTTTTGACACTCACCGCAGAAAGCTGTCTTTTTAGACTTCAACCTAACCCCATCCCACAAGTGAGTGTTATCTGCATCATCACCATTAAAACCATAAAAATAACTAGTGCTACCAGATGCGGTATGTTTTACATAGAATGAATAATCATTACCGCAATGAGGGCATGACATAGCGCCACTTTTTAATTTCATATCTATCTCCTGTCCGTTATTAACTATAGATACTCAAGTTCCCACGTAGGGTGATAGATATCTGCATAATCATCGCCATCCATTTTTATTTTCAGGCTAGCTGAGTGAACTCCAACTATTGTCCCTTCTTTTGAGCCATTACCGAATGTATATCGAACACGGTCGCCCTTTTTGATATTTAAACCGTAGGTTTTGTTTATGTAATCGAACATATATCTATCTCCTGTTTGCATCCTTGCACTGAGTAATGGTTATATCCTTTGGTTAAACGGGTAGGGGTTAGGCGTTACTGACAAACTGCCCAGCTTCATTACGCTTACGTTCGGTGTAACACTTAGGTGTTTCTCTTGATTGAGAACGTTTTTTCAACCACTCATCAACTTCTTCCGCTTCCCAAGCAACACAACGCACCGACAAATACATACGCTTTGGAAAATCTCCGTTCTTTTCTAATGTATAAATAGTTGAGCGAGAAAGTCCTGTTAGCTTTAAAACAGCAGGCATACGAATAGGCTTGATAGGTAATTTAATATTCATATTTAAACTCCTTGCGGAGTGATACAGCTCCGCATTAAATAGGATCACTGGTATTCAGGGCGCATATCATCAAGTGTGATAGAGAAAGACTCGTATAACTCATCACCGAGTTTTCGCTTGCTTGATTTAAGTAGCTTGTCTACTTTTTCAAATGCTTCGGTGGCTTCGGGTGAGCCAGATTCAGGAAGTGAGTTGATAGAAGCTTCTAAGGCATTACGTGCATCAATGCGGTGGTATGCCTGTACTGCTTTATTTTTTAATTCAGCAAACAGGTTGATCCCCATTTCATTTTTTAAGTTCTCAATTTCTGCGCGAATATTTTTAGCTTCTTCGACAGTCTGAACATCATCAATAGCTAATCTAAATGCTTCAGCATCGAACTTAGGTATAAACTCGCCTTGAGCTTCTTTTACAGGTTCAGCATTATTTGGTTGTTGCTGGGTAGTGATTTCATCAATGCTTACACGTTCTTTCTGTGGGGTGATGTCTTTAATCGGGCGATCTTCAAGTTCTTCTGGCGTATACACACCAAGAATAACTTCAGGGCAATAAAGACGGGCCCAATATTTTACAGCGAGATACGCGATTTGTTGCTTAGGCATTGTTTTCCAAAGTGGTGAGTTTCTCGTCTGTACATCAGCAAGGTAAACAGGCTCACCCCATGTAATTTCTTCTTCACCTCTTAAAATTGCACCGACTTCAATAAATAAACCTGATTCATCACGTTTATCTTTCATGCCTACAATCTTTTCCCAGTCGCCACCGTATTTGTAATGGAATCGACCTACAACAGCATTTGAACTGGTAATAACTGCATTTACTAATTGGGCTTCATAACCAAGCACACCATTGATGACATGAGTTTTTTGACCGACAACGAAAGGATCCATTCCCCAACGTGCGGACTGCATTGTGATAGCAAGACAATCAGATGGTTTACCTTGCAGATGTCTTGGCACCGTTGCTGTACCTGATGCCATTAGCTCAGCAAATTTGACAATACGGTCTAATGATTCAGGATTAAAAAGTAATGATGTGTTATTCATTACTGATTGATTTCTTTCGAGAGTTGCTACTTCTGACATAATATTTACTCCAAGCGTGCGCCTGATTGTTCAAGCGCATTTTTATTAAGCGACTTCGTTTTGCAGTTCTTCTAACTTTCTCTGCTCAAAGTCAGTGATACCGATAGTGAGAGTAGTGGTGATAGGCGCTGGCCAATATCCTGTATCCATAGCTTCACGGATATCACGCAGTGTCTTTTTGTACTCTGCACGACCTAATTCAAGTAATTCAGGTAATGCTTCAACGATAGCGACCCAGTGGTAATGCTCGTCTTTGTTAACGAATATCCAGAAAAACTGGTCAAGCATTGCCACATCACAATACATAGCTGCGCTGATGTGATAATCGCGATTAATGATTTCTTTGCGGATCATGGACTCAATGGCATCTTGTTTAAATCGACCAAGTGCTACTGATTTGAGGTCAAAACCTAATCGGTTATTTTCTGTTTGAATTTCGATATCAGGACGAACACGAATTTCAAGACCAGTATCTTCATCAATGCCGTAGTAGCTCACTTCTGATACGCGGTTAGGGTGGTTTAATAAACTGGATGCTTCTTTGTGGTTCATAACAGCGTTACGCATGTTATTTGCCATTTCATAGTCAGCGGTTTGAACATGAATTTTTGAATCGTCACTAAGCCATTGGCTAATGATTTCATCTTCAAATACAGCATCAGGGTTCACTTCTTTAATAACCTGCATGAGGTCATCTTTTTTGACGGGTTTTCTAAGTGGCTCAGGTTTATTTGTTTCTGCCAAATATAATTCAGGGTTGATGTGGTGGTATATCTGCTCAAGTAATGCATCTGTATTACCTGAGGTTTTCAATGGTGTTGGCAAAGTATCGTTATAGGCTTTGATACAGGCTTTCATTGCTGCACCAGTAAATTTTCTATCTTCGGGGATGGCTTTAAATTCATCAGGTAACTGCATGTATATCTGACCTAGCTCTTCGGCTTTTCCGCTGGTGGAAAGTTGCGGTGTCAGAGTGGCATTATGTTCTTCAATAATTGCTTTTAACTCATCTTGTGAGAGCTTCTTAGGCAACTTATTGTTGTATTCGTCAATCCATGACTTCATTGTTTCTGTTGTTGTAAAGGCACCTTCTGGAATAATTGGTTTAACACTGAATTCAGCATCAAACTTTTCAGGTTCCATTGTTAACGTGTGGAATGCGCTACCTAAGTCGAAACAACGCTTATTTTCACGCTCAATAACTTTTGTTACATGGCGTAACTCGTAATACATCAAACTAATACGAGCATCTTTTAGCATCGAACTACTGATGCCGTTTGAACTGTGATACACCTCGTTAGGAATATCAGGGTAACGACCAGGTTCAAAATAAGCAGGTTGGTCATTTTCTTCCTTTGGAATATCTTCCCCTTCCACGTTTTGACCGTTTTGGTTATCTTCACTGGCATGAAAAATCACCTCTTCCTGAGGTGCTTCCTTTTTTTCTACCTCAATTGAGGCGGTTTTTGGATTTATTAATGAGTTAAAGTGATTAACTCTATGGCGAACGCTACGCATATCAGGGTTATCAATAAATGACATAATAGCGTTAACGATTTGTTCTTCACTGAGTTCACTGCTGATATTAGGAACCAATGAAAGTGCAAGTAACGTGATATTAATAAAGTGGTCATATTGCTTAAACTCTTCTTTTTCAATATCACCATTGATATGAGCTGTTAGCGTATCTACTTGTTCGCTAGCAGTAATATCTTGGTTAAGTAAAAGAGCTTTTGCAATCAACACATTTAAGTGCTTAGTGTCTGACATTTTGTTTACCTACTAATTGTTCTGTTTGTAATGCGAGCTTTCTTACATAAGCCCACTCAATACCGGCTTTAAAATTGTCAAATGACTGTGACTCATTTAAGCCAGATAAGGTAAATACATGCTTACCGTCTTTGATATAAAAGATCATGACTAATCACCAAATTGGTTATGTCTGAGCGCATTAAAAAATCAGTCTCTTTTATCCATATTGTTAAAGAGCAAATTAACCGTATTGGTTAACTTATGCTTTTAATCATAACCATAAATTAACCATTGTCAACCATGAAAAACAAATAAATCACCAATGTGGTTATGTTTATTTTTATCACTATGAAATTTAATGATTTATTAAGAGTAAAAAGAAGCCAAGATATGACTTCTTTTTAATGGAGAGGGTTAGTCGTGGGAGATAGGCTGGTTTTTATTAATGATAAATTCAATGAAGTTTTCAATAGCAGCTTGTTCGCTGGCGGGAAGTTTTGAATAGGCTCTTCTATCATAGTTAATAGTGCCTTTATCATTTTTAGGGATCAGTAATTCATAGGCTTGGCGACCCATTGCTTTTGCAATGGCATCAATGCTTTCAGCAGTGGCGCTGGCTTCACAATTAATAATGCGGTTAACCGTTGATTGTGCAAGCCCTGAATCGACAGAAAGCTTAACTCTTGATTTTATTCCATCGTTTAACATAAATGTTGTGATGTTATCTGAGAGTATCTTGCCAATTTCAGTCGGAATATATTCTTCTTTTTCTGACTCTGCATGACCTTCTTTTAAATGGTCTACATCCATCCAATATTTACTAATTCTAGTCACATATTCAATTTTACGTGACATTGGATCGGTCAGTTCACGATGACTTTTTAAATCTTTTGGTGATAGGTAACGAGAGATCATACTTGGTGCTACACCTAACGCATCAGCCAGTAATTTTTGTTTGCCGTTATAGTAGCGTTCAATAATATAAATCAGGTTATCTTTTCTAATTTCAGCAATGCTTTTCATTTCTCCAAGTCCTTTGGTGTCTATTCTTTATACAAATTTGATTAAGTTATGGTGTATTAAACAAACAAATAACCCTTTTGGTAAAGTACCTAAGCGGTTACTATTATTTATTGGTTAATCAAATTGGTGAAATTATGGAAGTTTTCGACTTTAAAAAATTTTGGAATGGCTTAACGATTAAGCAAAGAGAAGCATTCTCTCAAAGAACGGGGTATAGCCAATTGTATCTATCACATCAGCTACGCTATGCAAAACGTAAGCCTTCATTAAGTAAACTCAATAGGTTATATGATATTTGTATTGAGTTTGGTGCAGATACAACCAGAGAGCAATTAATCAATTTCTTTATTCGATAATAATTCAAAGGCTGTTTATAGATAAGGATCACTTCGGTGGTCCTTAATTTTTTATTGATAACCAATAAATCTTTTTAGGTTGATCTATTTTAAAATAACGGATAACATTTGCACATACACATAATCAAATGAGGTTGAAATGGAGATTATTAGTCGAAAAGAAGCTGCTTCAAAAGGGCTTGGAAAATTTTTTACAGGTAAGAAATGCAAGAACGGTCATGTTGCTGAACGTTATGTTTGTAATGGTGTTTGCGTTAAATGCAACTTTGAAAATTCAACAGTCTATCGCTCTGTGTTAAAGCAATTAATTAACAGCGCTAAGTGAATGGTGTTTTATGCGTGACTATGGAAAAGTTTCCCCACAATTTTGGATAGGAAAAACAGGTAAGGAAATAAGAGAAAAAGGGCATGAAGCACTTATTGTCTCTATGTACTTATTAACCAATCCTCACGCCAATATGATCGGCATGTATTACCTACCTATTATCTATATGGCGCACGAAACAGGGCTAGGCTTAGAAGGGGCTTCTAAGGGGCTTCTAAGGTGCATTGAAGCAGGTTTTTGCCACTATGATGAGGATGCTGAAGTTGTTTGGGTGATCGAGATGGCAAAATATCAAATAGCATCATCTTTGAAGGCATCAGATAACCGGTGTATCGGTATACAAAGAGAGTATGACTCTCAGCCTAAAAATCAATTCCTATCAATGTTTTATGATAAGTATAAAGATGCTTTTAATTTAAGTTCTGCAAGAGAATCATCTATAAAAAATGAAAGGGGCTTGGAAGGGGCTTTGAAGACCCTACGAAGCCAAGAACAGGAGCAGGAACAAGAACAAGATATAAAACCCCCTAAATCCCCCTTGAAAAAAAAGTCGGTACAAAAGCGAGGTTTTAATATCATGGAAGAAAAAATACCTGATTGGCTAAATCCTGAAGTTTGGGAGAAGTGGATTGAGTACCGAAAGGAAATTAAGCACCCGATAAAATCGAAACAAACGTTCAGTGGACAAATAAAATTACTCACTGAGTGTTATGAGTTAGGTTTTTCACCTGAAGAAATAATTAGCAAAACCATTACCAATGGCTGGCAAGGACTATTCAAACCAAACGTTTCACCACCACAACGGATCATTCAACCTCAAAAGAACGATGAGTTTATACCGGAGGACTTCTGATGACTGCATCATCAACCTTAGCAAGGCTAAAGCGAATAATGCCTGAGCATATTAAACCTAAATTTACTACTTCTGCTGAATTAATGGCATGGCAACGAGAGCAAGGTGAAATTGATTCAATGAGGATCGCAAATGAAAACCGCGTAGCTCGTTTAAATAAAATCATGGGTAGATCAGGTATTAGCCAATTACACCAAAATTGTTCATTCGATAATTATGAAGTTACATGTGAAGAACAACAAAGAGCGTTGTACAAAGCTAAGAGATACGCAGAGCAATTTGGTAAATCATTTGGAGGGTTTATTTTCAGTGGTAATCCTGGTACTGGGAAAAATCATTTAGCGTCAGCCATAGGCAACCACATTATCCAAAAAGGGAAAAGTATTCTGATCGCTACACTGCCTGACATAATGATGAAGGTTCGTGAAACCTATCAAAAGGATGCTAAAACAACAGAGTCAAAACTGATAGATGATCTGTGTGATGTTGATTTGCTAGTGCTTGATGATGTGGGGGTGCAACGTGGAAACCTCAATGAGGAATTAATTATATTTCAAGTAGTGGATCGAAGACTAGCAAACAAAAAGCCTGTTGGAGTGCTTACAAACCTCAATTACACCCAATTATCCAAAGTGTTGGATGAGCGAGTAATAGATCGACTCAGAATGGGAAATCCAACAACGATAAATTTCACATGGCAAAGCTATCGGCGTTTAGTTAAGTAATTTCGTAAACTAAAAATCGAATAGGGGTTATTGGACATCAAAATCATTAGCGTAATAAACACTAGTGAGTTTTATTTGTTGTAGGTATGCGATTGGGTGACTGAGTTGTGAAAACAGCGTATAGGCGATTTGAGAGTGTTTTAAATGGGTATGAGTTTAATTAAAAACTCTGTTTTTTTATACTTGAAAACATAACCAAATTGGATATATTAACCATAATGATTAATCTCTTAAGGGTTATCGTATATGAAATTTATGCAGGATTTTGTTGTTGAAATATTACATGACAAGAAAAAACCGTTATCAGTTAACGAAATAACCGAGATTGCCTCAGAGCTGGATGGTAAGAAAAATCGCTCAACGACCAATTATGCGTTGATCAAGTTGATTGAATGCGCCGTTGTTGAGCGCAGAGCGGTAGTCGGAATTGGTTATGTATACACGCTAGCGCCTGATTACATGGAGCGTCTACGTGATTTAGATATCAAAAAAGAAGCATCTCTAATGACCAAGAAGCCAGCAAAACCTACGGATAAGCATGTTATCTGTCAGAAAGGTTCACTAACCTACGTCAGAAAGAGCTTACCACCGTTACAGCATGGAAAGATCGCTGATATTCATAACCGTATGAACGCAATGTTGGTGGCGGTACGCGCATGAAACAGCAAATTTATTATATCAATCCTGTACCAAAGCCACGTATGACACAGCGTGATGTATGGAAGAAAAGACCCGTTGTCGTTAAGTACCACGCTTTTTGTGACGAGATGAGAGCTAACCGTTTTACGCTACCGGAAAGCGGTGCTCACCTAACGTTTGTTATCCCTATGCCTAAATCATGGAGCAAGAAAAAACGCATTGAGATGAATGGCAAACCCCACCAGCAACGTCCTGATGTCGATAATCTGATTAAAGCCGTTATGGACGCCATCTTTGATGAAGATTGCAGGGTGTGGAATATCAGTGCGTCAAAGCTTTGGGGTGAGCAGGGAAAGATAGGGGTAACGTTACCTGAAAATACAGAAAATCATGAACTTATTACCATTCGTTAAGTTAGTGACTGAGTTAATTAATCGTTGAATGAGTTTGGGAAGAAATTATGAGCCAAGAAATTAATGTTATTAGGCTTATTCAATAACTCAAATAACTGTGACATGTCACGCAAGGGCAAATGATGAAAATTAAGACCTCAAAACTTACAGGTAGAGCGCTTAACTATGCAGTAGCATTAGCAGTTGGTGGATATGAATTAATTCCAGTACCTCCTGATATTGATGGAAAAAATGAGGGGATGGTATTAGCTCCAGTTGGATATTTAGAGAGCGGTTATACATTTCCACCTAAAGGTGGGCTACGAATTGATTTTTTCGTTAAGCAATATTCAAGTGATTGGCGTGAATGTGGCGAGCTTATAAATAACTACTGGATTGATTTAATGTTTGAGGAAGTTGATGGGGTTAATTATTGCTATGCATCACCGCCACATTTAATGGGTGATTACGCCACTGCTAATACTGCTCAAGAAGCTATTTGTCGAGCGGTTGTTATGCTTGAGATAGGTAATGAAGTTGAGATACCTGAGGAGCTGATAAATGTTAACTAAGTACATTTTATTCGCTGTATTCTGGTGTGTCGTTGTTACTGTGATTGGAGTGTCACTTAATGGCTAAATCACCTGCTGAACGTAAGGCACAACAACGTAAACGCCAAAAGGAACTTGGCGTAACAAAGATTGAATTGCTGGTGGATAATCAAGAGCTGGAGATGTTACAGCGTAATTGTGTTCTGCGTATGCCTGGTCGTGAACCGTATGATGTTGTTGAATACTTGCAGATGCTTATTCGCAAAGATGATGCGGAGTATAAGCGACAAGCAGAGGAACTATCTAAGTGCAAGTGTGAGCGTTGTGGCGAACAGTTACCCGTTCAGCAATGTTGTTTATCTGGTGATGCTAAGTGTTGGGTAACAAAGGGCTGGCGTGAAATGATGTTGAAGGTAGAATGAGTCATTATTTTTTATTGATGGATTAAATGTGATGCTTGGATGTTTAGCTTTAGAGGATGCTTGTGTTCAAACAGTGTGGAATTGGATTTATGAAAATTGGAGTTGGGGCTTTTTTGTTGCGGTGGTATCTCTTTGGTATGCAGCTAAATCTTATTCGAAATCTTATAAATCTAATAAATTATCAGAAAGTTCACTTGATTTAACAGCAAGATCAACGGCACTTGCGGAAGAATCATTAAATGCAGCCAAACAAGCAATTGACACATCAATAGATTTATATAATCAGCAAAAAAATGATGTAAAGATGGAAAAAGAAGTCAATGAAAAAAAAGCCGAGCAGGCTTTGAAAGAAAATTTAAGGCACGTTATTTTAGGTTTGACTCCGATGTGTGATAATTTTATTAGCTTTATTAATGGGATACAATCAGGTAATTATAAGTACATTTCTCTGGACTCAAACATATATGTATATACAGAAAATTCATCATTTACTATAAATAGTTTTGAACCAGCAATATCATCATTAAACATGTTGATATTTGATGCAACTCTAATAAATAAAACAGTACATGAAAATATATCAACGGCTATAATTGCTTTGTCTCATTTTCAAAGAACTACTATACCATCTGTAAAACGTTGCTTAATGAGTGATATGGAATTAGATGATATCAAGAAAAGATTTGAAAAAGAAAAACCTATTTGGGATGGTCTGGTTTCCTCGATGGAGGATTTGATAAAATATGCTAATAACATATCAGACCTTTAATTGATTTGAAGTTTAACTTTTCGATAGTCATAATAACCAAAGAGGTGATGATTATGACTATCAAAAGACCAAGAAAGAAACCTGCACGACAGCCAACGCCTATCAACGACAAGATGGAGCGTTTCTGTCAGGAATATATCAAATCCCCCGATAATCAAACTGATGCTGCAATCTCTGCTGGATATGCTTCTGGCAGTGCTTGCAAACGCGCATCACAGCTAATGGCTGATCCCCGCATTCAAGAGCGTATCGCACAACTTATGCAACAGCGCAATAAGCGTACCAAGATGAGTGCTGACAATGTACTCAAGCGCTTGGTTGATATGCTTGATGCGGATATTGCCGATATTCTCAATGAGAAAGGCGATATTAAACCAATATCTAAATGGTCACCTATTTGGCGTAAAAGTGTTGCTGCATTCGATATTATTGATATTGACGGTGATACTCGCATTAAAAAAGTAAAGTTACTGGATAAAATTAAGGTGCTTGAACTGATTGGTAAGCACGTTGATATCAATGCCTTTAGAGATAGAGTACAGGTCGATGTAAACGTATCATTGGCTGATAAGTTGGCATCTGCTCGTAAACGTGCTCAGCAAGGGAGCATTGAGTAATGTCAGAAGCTTTGCAGAAGTCACCAGAAGAACAGCTCATTGAAGATATCGCATCATTTACGCATGATCCATTAGGTTATGCGTATTACGCATTTCCGTGGGGTGAAGCTGGTGGAGAGCTTGAAGAATACAATGGTCCTCGTCAGTGGCAAGCCGAAGCATTAAATGAAATCGGTGAACATTTGCGTAATCCAAAGACACGCCACCAGCCATTGTTACTTGCTCGTGCTTCTGGGCATGGTATCGGCAAATCTGCATTTATTTCAATGATCATCAAGTGGGGTATGGATACCTGCGAAGATTGTAAGGTCGTCGTTACTGCCAACACCGAAAATCAGCTACGTACTAAAACATGGCCAGAAATAGCGAAGTGGCAACGTCTATCACTTACCAATAATTGGTTTACTTGCACTAAAACAGCTATCTACTCAAACGATCCTAATCATGCTAATGCTTGGAGTGCTGATGCGGTACCGTGGTCAGAGAACAACACGGAGGCATTTGCAGGGCTTCACAACAAAGGCAAGCGTATTATCCTCGTGTTTGATGAAGCGTCTAACATTGCCGATCTGGTATGGGAGGTTGCAGAAGGGGCGTTAACGGATGAAGGCACAGAAATCATTTGGATTGCATTCGGTAACCCAACCCGTAATACAGGGCGCTTTCGTGAGTGCTTTCGTAAGTTTAAACATCGTTGGAACACCAAGCAAATTGATAGCCGTACCGTTGAAGGTAGCAACAAAGAGCAGATTAAAAATTGGGAAGAGGACTACGGCGAAGATAGCGACTTCTTTAAAGTCCGTGTTCGTGGTGTGTTCCCGTCAGCATCAGAGTTGCAGTTTATTCCAACAGGCTTAACGGATGAAGCCATGAAGCGCATTGTCACACAGGCAGAAGTTGCTCATGCTCCCGTAATTATTGGTGTTGACCCCGCCTATTCAGGTATTGATGATGCAGTCATTTATCTACGCCAAGGTTTATTCAGTAAGTGCTTGTGGACGGGCTTTAAAACAACTGACGATGTTGTTATGGCAAAGCGTATTGCTGACTTTGAAGATCAATACAAGGCTGATGCTGTTCATATCGACTTTGGATATGGTACCGGCATTCACTCTATTGGAACAAGCTGGGGGCGCGTGTGGCGTTTAGTTAAGTTTGGTGGTGCATCAACAGATCCACAAATGCTAAACAAACGTGGCGAAATGTATAACAGCGTTAAGACATGGCTAAAAATTGGCGGGGCTATTGATGATCAGGAAACCGCAGATGATTTGTCGTGTGGTGAATACAAAGTTCGTGTTATTGATAGCAAGATTGTACTAGAAGATAAAACAGAAATTAAAAAACGTCTTGGTCGTTCACCCGGTAAAGGTGATGCACTAGCACTGACATTCGCCTATCCAGTCACCAAAATAGATAGAAATTACTCTTCGCTCCATTCTGGCGCTAACGTCAGCAATTCAGATTACGATCCATTCGCATAAAAAAAAGCCCTCTGGAGTAGAGGGCAAACAGTCCTAAGGTAAAGCACGCTGTCGTGGTAACAATACCGAGAAAAATGCAGTGGCATTGCATAACCAAAATGGTAGTTATAATTTTCAATATTGTCAAATAACATGTATTATTAATTTAATATGCAATATTGGTTAATTACAAAGGTGTGTCGATATGTGTAATCCATTTGGCAATACTCCAAAAATTACAACTCCTCCTGCTGTTCAGGCAGCACCTCAAGAACAAGATGCGGCAGTAACGGGTAGTCGTGATGATGAAATGCGTCGTCGCCGTGCAGCCGCAGGTCGTAAGTCTACGTTACTAACAGGTGCGCAGGGTGCGACAAGTTCAGCATCCACCAGCGGTAAAACCTTACTTGGTCAATAAGGGGTAACTATGTCAACGCCATTGAAAGAACAGCTACTGCAACAACTTAATCAGTTGGAAACAGAGCGTAGCTCATTTGAACCGCATTGGCGTGAATTGTCAGATTTCACTCGTCCTCGTAGTACGCGCTTTACTGCGTCTGATGTTAATCGAGGTGATCGCCGTAATAGTAAGATCATTGACCCTACGGCATCTTTAGCTTCATCGGTGCTTTCCAGTGGAATGATGTCGGGTATTACAAGTCCTGCTCGTCCTTGGTTTCGTTTAGCGACACCTGATCCTGATTTAATGGATTATGGTCCTGTAAAACTTTGGCTAGAAACCACCGAACAACGCATGAACGAAGTTTTCAATCGTTCTAATCTCTATCAATCATTACCGTTGATGTATGGTGATTTAGGTACTTTCGGCACTGCTGCAATGGCCGTTGTTGAAGATAGCCAGCGTATTATCCGTACCGTTCATTTCCCCCTTGGTAGTTATTACATTGCGAATAGCCCAAGCCTGAGTGTTGATGTTTGCTATCGCAAGTTTACGATGACCGTTCGCCAGTTGGTGATGGAGTTCGGGATTGATGGCGTCAGCGATACTGTTAAATCAATGTGGAATTCAAGCCAGTACAGCCAATGGGTTGAAGTGGTTCATGCCGTATATCCAAACCTTGAACGACAAACAGGAAAGTTAGAGGCAAAGCACAAGCCTTTTAAATCCGTTTATCTTGAAGTGGCGGGTGATAACGAGAAAGTGTTACGTGAATCTGGCTATGATGAATTTCCTATTATGGCGCCACGTTGGGAAGTGAATGGTGAAGATGTTTACGGTTCATCTTGCCCTGGTATGTTGGCGTTAGGTGGTACTAAAGCACTTCAGTTAATGCAAAAGCGTAAAGCGCAGATGATTGATAAGCTGACTAATCCACCTTTACAAGTGCCAGCCTCATTAAAAAACCAACGGGTAAATACCATACCCGGAGGCATTAACTATCTTGATGAGGCAAATCCTACTAATAAAATTCAAACGATTTTTGATGTTCAACCCGTAGCATTGAAAGCACTACTTGAAGATGTTCAAGATACCCGTCAACTGATTGATACAGCTTACTTTGTTGATTTGTTCCGCATGATGCAAATGGTGAATACGCGCTCTATGCCGATTGAAGCCGTTGTTGAAATGCGTGAAGAGAAGCTATTGCAATTAGGGCCTGTTCTGCAACGCCTTGATTCTGAGTTACTCGACAAACTGATTAATCGCACTTTCTCAATCTTAGTAAATAAAAACTTACTTCCCATTGCACCTGATGAAATGCAGGGAATGGATCTAAAGGTTGAGTACATTTCTGTAATGGCTCAGGCACAGAAAGCGATTGGTGTTGGCAGTATCGAACGCTTTGCTGGCTTTGTTGGCAATCTGGCAAAAGTTAAGCCTGAAGCCCTTGATAAGCTTAATGCTGATGATGCCATTGATAATTATGCGTCTGCTATTGGTGTCTCTCCAACTATCGTTGCAACCAATGAGCAAGTACAAGCCATACGTCAACAACGACAAGCACAGCAACAACAAATGGCACAGATGCAAATGGCGCAGTCTGCTATTGATGGTGCTAAAACGCTCAGTGATACCAATCTTGATAATGATAGTGCCTTGTCCGCTATGGCTGGTGGAGGTGCTCAATGACACATCCATTCGATGCGTATGAAGACGAGAAAATTGCTCGCACTGAATACGATATTCAACAAAAAAATAGGCAAGAGAAAGAAGAACAACAGCTAAAAGAGGTTATGTCCACAGAAGCTGGGCGTGCTGTTATTTGGCGTTTGATTTCTGACTCTGGTGTATTTCGTAACTCTTTTTCTAACGATCCATATGCAACTGCCTTTAGAGAGGGCGAGCGTAACTATGGGTTAAAAGTTTTCAATCAATTACACCAAGTTTGCCCTGAGCTTTATGCGCAAATGGCAAATGAAGCAGTTACACCAAGCGTTTAACCAAGATTTAAAGAATGGGAGAAACAGTCATGAACTTATGGCAGAAATTAATCATGCGTCGCTTGTATAACGAGCAACACAGCGAGGGAGGTGAAGGCGGTGGCGGTACAGCAACGGAACCTACTCAAGAAACATCAGCAACAGATAAAAATGAGCCACCAGCAAATAGTGATGATCCTACTAAAAGCACTGAAAAAGAGAATGGTGGAGATCAGGGCAAGCCGGATGATAAGAAAAATGATGCCAATAAATCAGATGTAGGTGCGCCTGAAAAGTATGAATTTAAAGCACCAGAAGAAGGGCAAGAGCTTGATAAAGGTGCATTGGAAGTCTTTGAGCCTATTGCTCGTGAGCTGAATTTAAACAACGAACAAGCGCAAAAACTGATTGATGTTTATGGCTCTAAAATCATGCCAGCGATTAATAAGCAACTTGCTGAAGGTTGGCAAAAACAGACAGAGCAATGGGCTGAAACTGTTAAAGCAGATAAAGAGCTTGGTTCCGATGAATCTATCGGTGCGGCACAAAAAGCAATGGATAAGTTCGGTTCACCTGAACTGAAACAGTATTTAGAAGAATCAGGACTAGGTAATCATCCTGAACTTATTCGTATCTTTGCCGGTGTTGGCAAAGCAATGTCAGAGGACGGTCTTGTCACTGGCAACAGTAACGGCAGTAAAAGTGCTGCTGATGTTTTATTTGGATAACAAAGAGGAAATAACATGCCTGCTTTAACTCTCGTTGATTGGGCTAAACGACAAGGCCCTGACAGCAAGCAAGCGAAGATCGTCGAATTGCTGAATCAGTCTAATGAAATTCTTGATGATATGGTTTTCGTTGAAGGTAACTTACCAACGGGTCACCGTACAACCGTTCGTACAGGTCTGCCGTCGGCAACATGGCGCTTGCTTAACTATGGTGTACCACCAAGCAAATCAACCACAGCACAGGTTACTGATGCGATTGGTATGCTTGAAACCTATTCTGAGGTTGATAAAGATCTTGCTAACTTGAACGGGCAAAAGAATGAATTTCTATTGTCTGAATCAATTGCATTCTTAGAGTCTATGAACCAGCAAATGGCTGAAACAGTTATTTATGGTGATGCGACGGTTCATCCTCAGCGCTTTACGGGTTTAGCTGCACGCTTTAACGATATGAAAGCAAAGAATGCCGTCAACATCATTGATGCTGGTGGTACTGGCAGTAACTTAACTTCTGTGTGGTTAGTCGTATGGGGGGAAAACACGGTTCACGGTATTTTCCCTAAAGGTTCTAAAGCAGGTTTAGAGCAAAACCATTTAGGCGAAGTTACTTTAGAAGATGAGAACAAAGGTAAATACCAAGGCTTTCGTACTCACTTTCAATGGAAAAATGGTATCTCAGTTCGTGACTGGCGTTATGTTGTCCGTATCGCCAATATTGATTTATCCAAAATTGGTAAAGATCCAGAAAAAGCGGACACACTCGATTTGCCAGACTTGTTTATTCAAGCAATTGAGAAGATCCCTAACCTCTCTATGGGGCGTCCTGTTTTTTATTGTAACCAGCAAATTCGTAGCTGGATGCGTCGCCAAATTAAAAACAGTAAAAACGTCAATATTTCTATGGCAGAAGTGGCAGGTAAGAAAGTTGTTTCATTCGATGAAATTCCTGTTCGCCGTGTTGATGCCATCTTAACGACTGAAGATCAGGTGAAATAAGTTATTGCGGTGTCGTTTAACGGCTCCGCTAACTTTCATTTATTTGGAGATAGTCAAAATGATTTTAGATAAAGAAACGCTTTTTTCACTGGATCAGGCGGTTACTGCATCTGCTGTAAGTAAGCAAATTATCGACTTAACGCCAGTGCATGGTGCATTTCGTGATATCGGTATTGGTGAGCCATTAGAGCTGTTTGCACAAGTGACTGAACAGGCTAAAGCATCAGGTGAAGCGACTGTTCAAATCAAGTTAGAAACCGCGACAGACGATAAATTCTCTGATGCTAAATCTATCTTTGAATCTGTGGCAATACCAATCGCTGATTTAAATGCAGGTAAACGTATTGTGGCGAAAGTACCTCAAGGCGTTCTGAAGTACCTGCGCCTGCAATATGTTGTTGCAGAAGGTCCATTAACGGCGGGTAAGTTCACTGCGGGCATTAACCTAACTGTTGATGCTCATCCTATTTACGATGCTGTAACTCAATAAGGTGTGACATGTCACGATATAAGGTTTTAAAAAAATCATTTATCGCTGGGCGTCTACTTGAAATCGGTGAAGAGGTTGAGTACGACGGTATAGCTGGTGATAACTTAGCGTTAATTGGTGGCGCTGATGCTCGACTTAATACTCATAGTGTGGCTGATGGAGCCAGTGATAATACTGGTGAAGGTATAAGTAATATTGCTGTTAGCGGTTCAGGTGTGGCGATTGATTCAAGCCTTGATGCGCTTCGTGAGCAATATACCCAGCTATTTGGTAAAGCACCTCATCACAATATGGGCGCAGATAAAATGCGCACCGCAATAGATGAAAAGCGGAAAGAACTTGGGGTTTAACCCCCGATGATAAAGGGGGCGAAAGCCCCTTTTTTATTTTCTACTTGAGCCGAGAGATATCCGATGAAACTAATCAATCTAAAAACCAGCACAGAAACTTATGAAAATGCCAAAGGTGAAAAAGAAACTCGTGAAGAATATCCATACGGGCTACGTATTTCACTTGAAAACGACACAATAGAAAAGCTAGGTGTTTCCATTCCTGATGTTGGTGAAAGTATTGAACTGTCTGCTGTTGCCAAAATACTGTCTAAATCCATTAATGAACGTGAAGGTAAGAAGTCAGTATATGTAGAGTTACAAATAACCGATCTGGCTCTAGGTGCAGGCGACACAAAATCAACGGCAGATGTTCTTTTTGATGGGGGTGAGTAATGGCCTCAGAAATTGAAATTTGCAATATTGCATTAAGTCGCATTGGTAATAGTCGTTCAATTAATAGCATGACTGAAGCCAGCAAAGAAGCCGTTCAATGCAATCTTCATTATGCGCAATGCCGTGATAGTGTGCTGGCCGATTTCCCTTGGAACTTTGCGACTAAAAAGGTGGCATTAGCCAATACAAATAATCCCCCACCTAATTGGGCGTATGCCTATCGCTATCCTAATGATTGCCTAAAAGCCATTGGTATTGTCGAACCTCATCAAAAGTACCGTAGGCCAGATACGGCAATCCACTTTCATGTTGGTTCAGATGAAAACGGTACTGGTCGATTAATTTTTACTGATCACCCTAGTGCTTGGCTTGAATATGTTGCACGTATTACTGACGTCAATATGTTTGATGCGTTATTTAAAGATGCCCTTGCATGGCGTTTAGCGGCTGAATTGGCTCGTCCATTGGCATCAAATGCGGGTATTGGTGGTGAAGCACTACAAATTTACCAAGGTGTTATTAAAAGCGCGGCTGCACATTCATTAAGTGAGTCAGCAGAGCCAACTGATTATATGGATGAATTCACACAAGCGAGGTTGTCATAATGCCATTTAGTCTTATTCAACCTAGTTTTTCAGGCGGTGAAATTGCACCAAGCCTATATGGTCGTGTTGATCTTGCGAAGTATTCAACTGCACTGCGCAAGTGCCATAACTTTATTGTTCGTCAATATGGTGGCGTTGAGAATAGACCAGGCACACGATTTATTGCTGAAACAAAGTATCAAAATAAGAAGTCTCGCCTTATTCCTTTCCAATTCAGCACCGTACAAACCTATGCGTTAGAGTTTGGTGATCGTTATATTCGCGTGTTTAAAGATGGTGGGCAGGTTCTCTATGCTGATGGTGAACATAAAGGTGAAGTGTTTGAATTAGTGACACCTTATAAAGAAGCTGATTTGTTTGATTTGAAGTATACGCAATCAGCCGATGTTATGACGATTGTTCATACTGATTACCCACCAATGGAGTTACAGCGTTACGATCATGATGATTGGAAGTTAGTATCCGTTGAAACCAAGAACGGCCCCTTTGAAGATATCAATACCGATAAGGCAATGAAAGTTTATGCCAGTGCAAGCACGGGGCAAATTACATTAACATCTACGCATGATATTTTTGGTGCCGAGCAAATAGGTAAACAGTTCTATTTAGAGCAACGTGATATTGATGCGGTTCCTGTCTGGGAAACAGATAAAACAACCAACCTTAATGATCAACGCCGTGCTGACAGTAACTACTATCGTGCCAATAGTGGCGGTAAAACAGGAACACTAAGACCGTCTCACACGGAAGGAATGAGCTGGGATGGTTGGGGTGGTGATACAGGTATTCAATGGGAATATCTGCATAGTGGTTTTGGTATCGTAAAAATTGAAACTGTAAGTGAAGATGGTAAAACAGCCACAGGAAAGGTGATCTCTTATATTCCATCCAATGCTGTTGGTGAGGATAACGCTAGCCATAAATGGGCGCGTGCAGTGTGGAATGATGTTGATGGTTATCCAAGCACCGTCGTTTATTATCAACAACGTTTATTCTTTGCTGGCTCTCGTGCCTATCCACAAACGATATGGGCCAGTCGTAGCGGTGACTATAAAGACTTTGGGCGCAACAATCCTATTCAAGATGATGATCGCATTATCTACACGTATGCAGGTCGTCAAGTTAATGAAATTCGCCATTTGATTGATGTCGGTTCTCTGGTGGCATTGACCTCTGGTGGTGAATATCAAATCACAGGCGATCAGAACAAAGTGCTTACACCTTCCAGTTTTTCAATGTCATCACAAGGTGCTAACGGTTCAAGTGATTTACCGCCAATCTCTGTTGCGAACATTGCGCTTTATATACAAGAGAAAGGTAGTGCTGTGCGTGATTTATCGTATTCCTTTGATGTCGATGGGTATCAAGGCACTGACTTAACTATGTTGGCAAATCACCTATTTCAACGTCACCGCATTGTTGATTGGTCATTTACTACGGTTCCATATTCTATTGCATGGTGCATTCGTGACGATGGGTTAATGCTGGCTTTAACCTATTTAAGAGAACAACAAGTTTTTGCATGGGCGCCACAATCGACAGAAGGGAAATTTGAGTCAACGTGTTCGATCAGTGAAGGCAATGAAGATTCAGCCTATTTTATTGTTCAGCGTACAGTAAACGGTAAACAGGTTCGGTATGTAGAGCGCTTGGCTAGCCGTTTATTTACTCGTACAGAAGATGCTTTCTTTGTGGATTCTGGCTTAAGTTATGACGGTAGAAATACTGATATATCACAAACAGCAACTATCACTGGTGGAGCGGGTGAGTGGAACTATCAAGAAAACTATCAATTAGTGATTTCAGGCAATCCGGTCTTTAGTACTTCTGATATTGGTAGTGCCGTCAATATTCCTTATTTTGAAGATAATGAACATAAAGAGCTTCGCTGTAAGATTGTTCAATATGTATCTGCAAATCAAGTGGTTATTTCTGCTAATCGCAATATTCCACCAGCATTACAAAATACGCCCACTACTGAATGGAGTATTGCCCGCTATCGTTTTGCTGGCTTAAATCATCTTGAAGGTAAGACAGTTAATATTCTTTCTGATGCTAATGTTTCACCACAGGCTATTGTCACCAATGGTGCAGTGGAAATTGATACACCATCAGCCGTAGTACATATCGGATTACCTATTACCAGCGAATTAGAAACGCTTGATATCCATATCAATGGGCAAGAAACATTACTTGATAAGAAGAAACTCATTAAGGTTGCCAGCTTAATTGTAAATAGTAGTCGGGGGATTTGGGCTGGTACTGAAAAAGAACGGTTATATGAGTATCCTCAACGTCAATTCGAGTTTTACGACAATCCTGTTGATGATGCCACAGGCATTGTTGAAATTAATTTAGATGCAGATTGGAGCAAAAACGGACGTGTCTTTATTAGACAGGTTGATCCGTTACCGTTAGCGGTGCTCTCTGTTATTCCGCGTATTGATGCTGGTGGTTTCTGATATGAAAAAACATCATGTACAAATTATTCCTGCTACTCATGAACAGATTGTTCGTTTATTACCACATGTAAGACAAGCTGATGTTGATGAGTTCTACGCTATGTCAATGCAAACACCTGAGCAGGTATTACGACATGGCTTATCTGTTTCTACTAAAGCCTATGCCGGCATTATTAATGATGAAGTCGTGACTATTTTTGGTGTTGCTTCTGGCTCATTACTTACTGGTTTAGGTATCCCTTGGCTAGTGGGGACTGATTTATTAGAGAAACACCAGAAAACCTTTCTACGACGCTGTAAACCCATCTTAAAACAGATGTTAGGGCAATACCCAACACTGATGAATTATGTCGATGAACGTAATCATATTGCTAAGGCGTGGCTCCATTGGTTGGGGTTTCAGATTGAAGAAGCAAAGCCAGTAGGTTTACTTCAGTTACCTTTCCATCGTTTTACATTGAGGGCTAAATAATGTGTGAACCAACAACATTAGCGGCAGCAGTAATTGGTACTTCTGCGTTGCAAGCATACGGACAATATACCGATGGTAAATTTCAAGCATCAGTGGCTAATCAAAACGCCAAAATTAATGAAGATGCTGCACTTGATGCAATTAATAAAGGCAATGCTCAGGCACAAGAACAGCGTAGACGCACTCGCCAATTAGCAGGTACACAGGCAGCAACAATGTCAGCCAGTGGCATTGATTTAAGCACTGCTGGGGCTTTAGATATTTTAGGTGATACTGCTGCAATGGGTGAGCTTGATGCGTTAACTATGGTAAATAACGCTTCTCGTGAAGCGTATGGCTATCGTATGCAAGCTGAGAATGATCGCCTTAATGCAAAAATGGCAAGACGCTCAGGCAATATGGGTGCAATGACAACGTTATTAACAGCACCTATTCAAGCTTATGGCGCGTATCAGTTGGCTGGTGGTACATGGAGTCCGTTCGGTGGTGGTGGCTCAGGTGCTGCGAAAGCGGGTAAGACATTTGCTAAAGCACCAAAAGGATTTTAATCATGCCAAAGGTTCCTACATACGATAATAGAACGGTTATGCCTGAGCAGTTACCAAATAATGGTTTTTCTGTTCAATCATCACCTGATGCTTTTGGCGCTGGCTTTGGTCGTGTTGGTGAGCAATATGTCGGTTTATTTGCAGAAGCAAAACAAAGAGCCAACGTTGCACTGGCGCAAGATGCCGCATTACAGCTACGACAGAAAGCCAACGAACTGATGACCGATCCACAAAATGGATTACTTTCTCAACAAGGTAAAAATGCGATTGGCAAAGCGTCTGAGTATGAGCAGTCATTTCGTGATTATGCTGGTGAAATATCATCAACATTACCTGACGATATTGTTCGACAAAGCTTTATGCAACAAGCGCAAGAAATGGGTGTTCAGTTTGCATCACAAGCGAATCGTCATGAGATGGGGCAAATCAAAGCTTATGAACAAGATCAGTTTCAATCAACGCTAACATTAAATGCAGAGTCTGCCGCATCAATGTACGGTGATAATCAGGCTTATATCTCTGCACATAAACAAGTGTTTCAGCAAATAGAAGAGTTTGGATTATCACACGGTTGGGGTGAAGAGCAGATCCTCGCCAAGAAACAAGAATTCAAAGTGGCGACTGCACGTAAAGCGATTGAAAACCAACTCGGTGCTGATTATATGGGGTTCTTGGAGCGAAATGGAGAACCTTCAAGCCTTGGTGGTGCTACCAGAAATAATGCGTTCTATGGTGGTACTGTTGGTAAAGTTAAAGGAATGACCCAACAGGGTAATATTAATTTACTCAATAGACCAACAGTTAAAAACGAAGACGGCTCAATTAGTACAGTAAGAACGATTTCTATTGGTACCGATGATGGCGAAGTGCTAATACCTACCGTAAGTGACGATGGTAAGCTGTTATCTGATGATGAAGCCATTGCGTTATACGAGCAAACAGGTAAGCACTTAGGGATTTTTGATAACCCTGAAGATGCTACTGCTTACGCTGATAATCTGCATAAACAGCAAGAGAATATGTATACACCTAGTAACGGTGATACAAGGGGCGTTAGAAACAATAACCCCGGTAATATTCGTATATCTAGTAATAAATGGGTAGGGCAAACCGGTGATGATGGTGCATTTGCTAAGTTTGCCACACCTGAGCACGGCATTAGAGCATTAGGTAAAAATCTACTTTCTTATGCTCGACAAGGGTTTGTTACACCAGAGCAGATCATTAATCGTTGGGCGCCACCAGAAGATAATAATGATACTCAGGCATACATTGAGTATGTATCTGATTACCTCGGTGTTGCACCTAATCAACCATTAGATTTAACGAATCTCGATACCTTAACGCATTTATCGACAGCGATAATGTATAAGGAAAATGGCCGTAATCGTGTTAATTACACTGATGAGCAGATAGCAACAGGCATACAGTCAGCACTTGGTTTTGTTGAATTGCAAACTACATCAGAAGCACCAAAACTATTAACCGGATCTGCCGCTTTCGATGCCTTAGATGAAGCTGACCAAGCAAAATATTTACGACAAGCAGAACAGCTACGTAAGCAAAAACAAGGTGAATTACAGCAACAATTCGGTACTCGTGTAGCTGACTCTTACGCAGCATGGGAAAGAGGACTTGATGCACCTAATGCGCCTACTCATGATGAATTAATCTCTGCGTTTGGCTATGACAAAGGTTCAGCCATGTCTGCCGATATGCAAGAAGCTAAGCGTTATGCTGGTTTTATGTCAGCAGCTAAAGAGATGTCTCCACAAGCACAGCAGGCTTTGTTATCTCAAATCAGACCACAAACGGGTGAAGCAAACTACGAAAGCAAAATTCAACGTTGGGAGAAATTTGGTAAGTTCGTTGAAGGTAATATCAAGGAACAAGATAAACAGTTTGCAGCCAATCGATTACAACTTTCCATTCAAAATAATTTTCCGCTTGATCCTAATGATAAGAACAATCAGCAGGCAGCAGATGATTACTTTGAACAACATATTCAGCAGAGCTTTAATTTACGTGATGATAATAGCTTAAATGCCGTTGCTGAACTTACAGCAAGAACAGGGATTATCCCATCACAAGTTAAGTCTGTATTGAATATGGGGGCAACATCTAAAGATCCTGAAGTTGTTCTTCCTATCGCGAAAATGTATGGGCAGATATTAGATAACAATCCGGCCTCAGCGACTGACATTCCATCAAGCACAATGGCGTATTACTCAAAAGTATACAGTTTAAGTCGTGCTGGTATGCCTGATGAGAAAGCGGTAGAAACTGCATTTAAGACGACATTTGAACAAGATGAACGCACTAAGCAAATGATCGCTTCTCAAATCAGGGATAAAGGATATATCAAGGATAGAGATAAAGCAGCGCAATCTAATATCAATGATTTTTACCCTTGGTATAAACCACTTTCTTCACCAAGCGTTAGTAAGCCTGGTACTCAAAATGGCGCTTACTTACGTGACTATCAAACACTGTATGACGCTAACTTTGCTGAAACAGGCGGTGACGCAGAACTAGCCAAGAAAATGACCAACGCTCAAATTAAAAGAACGTGGGCGGTATCTAATATCAATGGCAGTGAAGAGGTTATGCGTTATGCACCCGAAGCCGTATACGGTATTAATGAATCAGGTGCTGGCAACTGGATCGCTGGACAATGGGAAGAAGAGAAAAAGCAATTAATGTCTAAGTCATTTGGTGGCACTTCTTCTGGCACTGAAATCGTTATTGTCTCTGATGCAGTGACACCAAGAGATTACAGCTACGGCATAATGATAAAACAAACCGGTAGTGATGATATCCCTATTTATCGTCCATACACGGGAGATAACGGCTTACCTATTCGCTTTAAACCAGAACAGTCATCATCACCAATGTATAAAGAGGTAATGGAAAAACGCCAGCAAAGCGTTAAGGAAGCACAGGATAAAAGGGAACGAGAAGAAGCATTGGATAAATCGCGCTCAGAATTTGATGAACGTCGTCAAAGTATCCGTGAGCAATATAAAGAAGCTCACAATGAGCGAGTAAATAAATTCAATAATTATTTTTCTTGGGATAAAGACTGATGCCTATTTACGAACAACAACCTGATGATGTTTTATCTGCGGATATTAATGCTGTTCAGCAAACAGAACCTACTTATGGTGATAATGTTTCACCGTCTTGGTATGACCCTATTAATCCGCTTGATGATAGACGGCAAACTAAAGAATTACGTGATGCGGCGTTTCGTATCGATAACTCAGTGGGTAGCTTGATTGCTACTGCACCTTTTAATCAATTTGAAGATGTAGAAGGCTATAACCCATTTGAAGATGAATTAACGCTTTCAGGTTATGAAGACTATGCCGATGCCTTTATTCATTCAAACTCTCCTCAAGAAACCGCAGCAATAAAACAACGCATTGATCGTGAGAAGAACGACAGACAGCAATTAATGGATTCAGGCGGTGCCGGTATTGTGAGTAGCATAGCAATGGGGGTTATTGATCCAATTAATGTTGCTGCAATGATGATACCGGGTGGGGCAATAGTAAAAGGCGGTAGTGTTGGTGCAACCGCAGGTAAGTTTGCATTGGCAAATACTGCTGGTGGCGTAGCTTCTGAAATGGCATTACATAGTACCCAAGAAACACGAACATTAACTGAGAGTGCGATTAACGTTACGCTGGATGCCATGATCGGTGGAACCTTAGGTTCAGCTGCGCAATTAGTTAGAAATCGAGGTGAGTTAATTAATAAAGTTAGAAATGACATTATTGAGCCTCAGCCAAGTAATAATCCACCAGCCAATCAATCTGGTGATCGAAGCATTGGTGCTGCGGAAGTTGCTAATACCACACTTGAACAAGAGACACTAAAAGGACCCTCTTTTGTTAATAGAACAATGATGGTTAGCCCTGTTGGCCGTGTTGCTCAATCCCCCTCTAAAACAGCGCGACACATTAACCAACAACTCACAGAAAATAACTTTACCTTTGCTAAAAATGAAGAAGGTATTGCGACATTTACCGCTGTTGAAACAAAAGTTAGAGGTTATGAAACACTTGTTTATAAGCAAGTAGAATCAACGAAAGACCACTTTAAACAGTATCGTCAATCTGGTGGCCGTGATATGAGCTATTACCAATTTAGTGAAGCGGTTGGTGATGCTATGCGCAATGGTGATAATCATGCGATACCACAAATTGCAGAGGCGGCCCGTTCTATTAGACCTATTGTCGAAGCAACCAAAGATAGAATGGTTGAATTAGGGATCTTACGTGAAGGTGTAAAGGTGACAACAGCACAAAGCTACTTCCCTCGTATTTATAAATTCGACAAAATTTTAAATGATCGTACTGAGTTTAAGAAAATTATTGCTGACTGGTTAGAAGAGATTAATCAAACCTCGATAAATAAAGCAAAAGGTAGCCTTGATCGTGCTGAAATCGGTATTGATAAAGCACGTAACGCTTCACCACAAGCTGAACGTTTGGGGCTTGAGATTAAAGAGGCTGAGAGTTGGTCAGGTAAAAAATCTTTGTTGATGGATGATATTAATAAATATCAAAAAATCATTAATGAAAAGAACGCGGTAGAAGTTGAGCTAAATTCACTTTCTAACCTTACTAAGCTAAATAAAACACAAACAAGAAGACAGGCAACATTACAACGAAAGTTACAACGTATTAATGATGCTGAGAATAAATTACCTGCGTTACAACGTAGTGTTGATATTCTTGATAACCCTCGCAAGTTTAGAAATGAACATCGTCGTTTAACACGAACTGCAAATTCATTAACTCGCCATGACAGAATTAGACAGTCCGCATTGAATCGCATGACACCTTTAGAGCGTGAAGAGTTAGATGCGGCAGCAGATGATATTGTTAATAAAATTATTGGTGCCCCGTCTGGCATTGTACCCAGTGAGCTAATCCCTGATGGGTTAGTTAAACGTGCTGGTTTTACAAAAGATAGAACGCTTAACATTCCTGATGAACGCATTAAAGACTATCTCGAATCAGATGTTAACTATGTAATGGAAAACTATATTCGCCAAGTAGCGCCTGAAATTGAACTCACGGCTAAGTTTGGTCGTGTTGATATGGAAGATCAAATCAAAGCGATTACAGAGGAATACAACCAGCTTATTGCTGATGCAACCACACCTAAAGAACGTAGTCGATTAGAAGCACGAAGAAATGCGGATTTACGTGATATTCGTGCTATGCGTGACCGCCTGTTAGGAACTTATGGCGCACCTAAAGATCCATCTACTTTCTTTGTTCGTGCTGGTCGTGTGGCTCGTCATGTTAACTTCTTACGTTTATTAGGTGGCATGACAATATCATCGTTGCCTGATATGGCTCGTCCGATTATGCAACACGGTTTACGTAGTGCGTTAAAACCATTGGGTAAAATGCTAACTGATATCAGTGCTATGCGCATTGCTAAAGCTGATTTACGCGAAATGGGTATTGGTCTTGAATATGTATTATCAAGTCGTTCTAAGGTGATTGCTGACCTTAGCGATCCATATAGCAGACGCAGCTATTTAGAACGTGGTTTACAGTGGTCATCACAGAAATTTGGCAACCTTACGTTGATGAATCAGTACACCGATACTATGAAAATGTGGTCTGGTGTTATTACTCAATCTAAGGTACTTAGAGCGGCAAATACTTTAGATGCTGGTGGTTCGTTAAGTAAACGAGAAATAAAGAAGCTGGCTCATATTGGTATTGATGAATCAATGCTAAAGCGTATAGCAGATCAGTTTAAGCGACACGGTGAAGACTTAGACGGCATGTTAACAGGACATAGCCACTTATGGGATGATCGTGTTGTGCGTGAAACTTTCCAAGCGGCAGTATTAAAAGACGTAAGAACCACGGTTATCACACCGGGCATTGGTGATACACCATTAATGATGAGTAGTGAACTAGGTAAGATTGTGATGCAGTTTAAAACCTTTTTCTTTGCTACTCATAACAGAGCTTTAGTATCAGGCATTCAATCAGGTGATGGATCATTTTACTATGGGGCATTACTTCAAGTAGCGCTTGGATCCCTAGTCTATGTTCTCAAGGCTAAAATGGCAGGGCGAGATATAAATACCGAACCGGCTAACTTAGTAAAAGAGGGATTAGACTGGTCAGGAATGATGGGCTGGCTTGGTGAGCCTAATAACGTATTGGAAAACCTTAGCGGTGGTACTTATGGTATGAGTGCTATGTTTGGTGGGCCACCAGCATCACGTTATCAAAGCCGTAACGGGATTGGTGCATTATTAGGCCCTACATTTGACCTTGGCGGTGATATTAAAAATATCACATCAGGTGTATTAAACGGTGAGTTTGATGATAGAGAAGTGCGATCTGTGCGCAAACTATTACCTTTCCAAAACTTGTTTTATTTGTCACCATTATTGAATCAAGTTGAGGAGCAATTTAAATAATGCTTCTATTTACATGAGTTTGGGTTTAATGAAAAAGATAGAAAAGTGGACTGACCGCTTTTATCTTTATACGTAAGAGTTACTTTAATATCCTCTTTGTTTAGTCTAAATAAAGGGGATTTATTATTTATACAATATGATTTTTTTGCATTCTCATATGTTTCTGTGATAATTAAATCAACGTTCATTTTATAGAAAGCATCATGGCTTATATTTATGTTCCTAACAGATATGTCATATAGATGTTTATTATAACTAGCGTATTCAGTTGAAAATTTTGATAAAAACTCATCACTTACTGCTAGTGGAATTACATATTCGTTAAATGAACTAGTATTTGGATAATATATTGTTTTTAAATTTTGGTCACATCCCGATAATACAAGCAATGAAAAAACAAGAAGAAAAAATTTGTTTGGCATACATAAGCTCCACTAAAAATGATTAAACAGAAAGAGCATATAGTGAGTTTATGTAATAATCAAATCAACAAAAGCCCCTCGAAAGGGGCTTAGCGTGGTTATAACCGACTAATCAAACTTTCTACATATTGATGATGTGTGCGTATTTCTTGCATTGCACCGTTCATTTCTAACAGTGATTCACGAACCCAACGCAATGTTCTTTCCGCTTCATCAACGTTGTGCCCATCTTTTTTTAGATAGGTGAGGAGATTGTGTAAAACATCTTTCTTTGGGTTACGCATAAAATCATCCAGTAATTCGATGCGATTTTTACGAGTGCGAGGAAAGCTATATTCTTTGGCAACTTGTCCCGCAGGGATAAACTCACCTTCATGGATAGTACGTTGCAGTTGATCGACAAGTGCTATGAGGTCTTTTTTATCTGTTGAATTACCAATTGATAAATAACGTTCTTCTGCAAGTTCGGCTTCCATTCTATCAAATTCGGAAATATAGGCTTCTTTAAATTGAGCAGCTTTCTTTCCAGTAAAACCCATAACTAAAAATACAAATCCATTTTTAGTCATTTGAAAGAATGGTGTTTTCCTCATGGCTCCATTGCCTATTTTTAGGTTAATGGACATCTCCGCAAAATTGCGGTTATGAAATTCTGGTGAGCAATCAAGGTTTCGTATTTTCTTTAGAACATCATCATGGCGCTTGATAAAGAATGCAGCCACAGATTGAGAAGAGGTAACGGCTTGACCTCTATTGTTAACAACGATTTCAGGATTTAAATTGATAGGAAACTGATTAGTCATAATGATTACTCCGTTTAGTTTGGGTAATCACCACTAGCAACGCCAATTACTGGTGGTGAACTGTATGGGGTTGGCGTACCAGCCTAAACGGATACTGGCGCATCTTTCGATGCCCCCACACAGCCCACCATTGAATAGGTGTAGCTGTATTTCACATACAAAAAAACCGCTTGCGCGGTGTATGCGCCGTTTAGATAGATTCAGGACGCCAATCCCGACATCAGATTTTGCTGATGTAATATCACTATGGCGCATAAATAAGGGGTTGTAAATTACCAAAATGGTTATGTTTTTGTAATTGGTTATTGAGGTGACAAATCAAAAGATAGACAAAATATTGGCTAAACGATAGGGGGCTGGTTGATTAATAGCCATCTATCGTCATGTAAATCTGCGTCAGTAGGGAATGGATTTATATTCTTATTAAGAGTAAAGCGGAAAATCTCTTGGAGATAAAAACTTATTAATTCAGGCTTCTTGATTTCTTCATGAGCATTCTCAGGTATTAAATCATAAACAATGGCATCTCTATGTTCATTCACAGAATAAACAATGAAAGCATTACTGGTAGGTATTTGATAATGACGACGAATAGGATCACCTTCTGGAGAATCATTAGCTGCAAGCATCTCACTCCATTCATTCCAACATTCCTTTCGCCAAGTATAGGTATTTTTTAAACCTATAGGAGGTAAGTATTTACCCATATTTACATGAACATGTCGGAGGTGATCTCTAATTGCTTCATTAGGATCGGTAAATAAAACATCCTTTCCAAATACATTAATAGGACCCATCCTCCAGTAGTCAGAAAACGCCTTAAAATATAATTCGTACTCAGGGTATTGCTTGCAAAGTGCCACAAAGGCAGGGTGTTTAAATACTTTACCACAGAATTTATATAGCTTCTTCGAGCTCGTAGCTGTCATAACTTCTCCGTAAGATTTCTTCCCTAGACCTCATTATTTCAGTAATTTTTTCATCTGATAATACTGGTAGATCGTTAGTTGCTCTTGATATGTAACCTTTCATTACGCAATTCAACGTAACTTCTAATTGTCTTTTTTCTTGAATATCATTGGTATGCATATAATCCCCCAAGTTATCACGTGTTGATTTCCTGAGATTTTCTATAATACAAACTCACATTTGAGTTCATATCTTCTATAAATTTTTTAAATTTGAGGAGGAGCAGATAAATGATTTTAAAAAATAACCAAACATCTCCTCGTTCACTATAAAAAGTTAACTAATAAGATTGATATTATCAAGTATACACAATTTTTTCACCTGTAAACATAATTTTTGTTCCCCTTGTAAGAACAAGCTTTTTATCAGAAAGAAAAAGCATCATAAATATTATGATGCTTAATGTTTTTTATGCTTATTTGGTTATTTTACTTCTTAAGCTCAAATAAAATACATTCCACCAACGGTATTATATTTTTATTGCCTCTCATCTTTTGAACTATAAAGTTTCTCATTGCTATCAGTTCTACAAGTGGAGCTGATACATCATGACCATCTTCTCCCATCTTTGTTAAAAGTGCTTCAAGGTTTGATTTTGTAATTAACTTTTCAATCCCTTTATCGGTGTTCACTACATCTGGATAGTTAGCTGGTGCAGGGTATTCATACTTCTTTTCCATGGCTAAAGTCCTCACTAATGAAAACGGTCACGCAAACTATAATAACGTAAATGTATTAAAATGTTTATCTAAATGGTTAATCTAATTTTCTATATGATAACCATTATTGCAAATATGGATATATTTTATAGTTAAACGTATCATGTCCTCATTAACACCAGAGGAGATGTGCAATGACGGTATCTACTGAATTAAGCCATGAAGAGTATGTAGGTAATGGCGTAACAACGGATTTTGATTTTCGATTCCGTATCTTTGAAAGCAGACACTTGATTGTTGTCGTTGCTGACAACAAGGGTAATGAAACTACATTAAAGAATGGCACTGATTACTTTATTATTGGTGTTGGTTCTTATTTCGGTGGGAAAGTAGTTCTTAGTAAGCCTTTAGCCGAAGACTGGAAAATATTATTAGAACGCGATTTACCCGTTGTACAAGAAACTGACTTACGCAATCAGGGTAAATTCTTTGCTGAAGTACATGAAGATGCCTTTGATTATTTAACAATGTTAATTCAAAAAGCATTGGGTACTTTTTCTTTAAGTCTACGAAAGCCTACCTATCTATCTAATTACTATGATGCAAAAGGGAATCGCATTGCTAGCTTAGCATCGCCTAAAGTAGGTACTGATGCCGCTAATAAAGATTATGTGGATAATAGTATTAAAGATATTGATAGTAAAACATTGCGAGTTAAAGATAAGCCTATTCCTGCATTACCATCCACTGAACAACGTAGAAATAAACAACTAGGTTTTGATAATGAAGGTAATCCTAAATTACTTGATCCTGCTGAAACAGGAGCACTTGGTTATGTCCTTGTTGACTCTTTTGAAAAAGGTTCAGAGATAACAACACGGTATCAGGCGTTACATTGGGAAAGTAATGGAGAATATTATCGCTGGGATGGAGATCTACCAAAGAGTGTTCCAGTAAATTCAACACCTGAAAACTCGGGTGGTATTGGAATAGGAAAATGGGTAAGTGTTGGTGATGCATCTTTACGACCATTGGTTAATAAGTTATCAAAGAGAAGTGGTGAGATTTACGTAATTGATTATCTAGATACTTCAGCATCATTCTCTGACGCTCTTCAACTAGCTATTGATAATGCAAATGCTGATGACGGAGTGGGTCATGGAAATAAAGTTATACTTCCAGCCGGCAGATTCAAAATAACAAAACGAGTTTTCATTCACGAAAAAGATGGGCTTAGTATTGTTGGCGCTGGTGATGGGGCAACAGTGCTTGTGGTAGATAATTTACTGTCTAACGTAGAGCCTCAACATATTATGGACTTGAATGGTGTATATAAAGGATATCAATACGATATATTAAATGCTCAGGCTATTTTTGTGATTACTGCGAGACGTATAACTCAAAATGTTGGATTCGAACGTCACAACGGTGCGGCTTGGAGATTAAGTGTCGGTGGGTTTTCAGTTGAGTGTACAGGTGGCGCTTTCAAAAAGGTGTCAACATTTTATGCGCCAGAAATTGGTTTGGGATGTATTTATGATATTAGCTGTAAAGGCGTACTATCAAATTTAATGTGCCAAATCATATATAGCTTTGATTACAATAATGTCAATGTTCAAAACTCATATATCCCAATACAACATGGGCTTCAGGGACTTGAGTCAAAAAGGGAAGGAACATCATTAAATTTACAACGCTGCAATGCATCAAAGGTAGAGCATGGATGGTCATTCGGTAACCTGTTTTATTCTTCATTTAATAATGTGGCGTGTGATGGTTGGTCTGATGGATATATAGGTAGTGAGATAAAACATTTTGCATATAGTTTTTATAACAGCCAAGTGGTAATGAATGGCTGTGGCTGCGAATCAGTGCCTGGTACTGCTTTTGGTGTTATCAATATTTCTGGTGGTTCAGCGGTAGATATGAATAACTGTATGCTTCTTGGTGGCCAGATGAGCGCGGTTAGTAGTTATCAATCATTCATTTCTGGAAATGGAACAGTATTAAATCTAAATAATACATTGATTGCTCAAGGTGCTAGAACGCATTTAAAAATCAAAGTGTCAGAGGGTGCAGTGGTAAACATCAGCTCAGCATATAGATCTAATGTTGATGTTGCAGGGTTTGTTAAATTATCGGATTTTGATACGGTTGATTCAATATCGACTGTGAATTTGTTCGGATTATATAAGTCGCTACTTTCGTTGGCAAAAAGTGTTGATACAACATTGTCAGTTAGTGGAGTTAGGTTATCTTTTGATAAAATCGAATATGACACAATCAAAACAATATCAACACCATCAACAGATAGATTTACTGTTCCATTTTCTGGTGATTACCGTTTAGAGATATCAGCAAACTGCCGTAGTTCATCTGAGCAAGAACTGTCAATATTTATTAATAATGATGCTAAATATTCTTTTCCTGCAAATGGATGGTATTTTTTTACTAAAATCCTTCAGCTAAAGAAAGGGGATGAAATTAGTATTAGGGCGCCATCACCATTAACTAGTGCAATAACAGTAAAAAACTCAACAACTTTTTCTTTATTTAAAATATAGCAACCAATTTGGTTATGTTTTGTATTGTAGTATCATGATTATTCATTAATCACTGGTACTACACTCATGCAAGAAGATGTCTATACAAAAGCCGGGATAGGTACTACTGCTTTTCTTGGTTACTTCGCAGGGCTTCCAGCAGAAGTTGTTATGGGTTCACTGTTGGGAGCCATCTTCTTTACCACTGCTGCTACTGAATATAGCTTTAAACGTAGATCGGTATTAGCTTTTCTAAGCTTCGTTTGTGGTCTTATATTCTTTAGCCCCGCAGCAACTATCTTTATTTCTGTTACTGGTCTTTTCGGTGTGAAACCGGAGCAATACGAAATTGAACATATCGATGCCGTAGGTGCTTTTGTTTCCGCTTTGCTTGTGGTTAAGTTAAGCGTAAAAGCATATGGAAGGGCTGATATACCGAAACAAGGAGGGCAACAATGAAATGCGAAACATTGCTCACTATTGTTAATGCCATCATCTGTACTGTCATATTTCTACGTGTGTTCTATTTTAAACGTGACGGCAGACAACACTGTAAAAAAGGTGGATGGTTAGCTTTCCTCATTCTTGCTTACTCTTCAAGCGTACCTATTCGCGCTTACTTCGATCCTAGTTATCACGCTGATATCTACAACATCTTTGCCAATATCCTGATCTGCATAACATTGATGGTCAGTAAAGGCAATGTCATCAAGTTTATAAAGGGGTGAATATGTCATTAGTCGATAAACAAAATACGTTTACAGGTATGGTTGCAAAACTGATCACCTTTGCTCAGCAGAAGGGATATAAATTGACGTTTGGTGAGGCTTATCGTACCGAAGAACAAGCTAAATTAAATGCAAAGAAAGGATCTGGTATTAGCAACAGTCTACATACTCAACGTTTAGCAGTTGATTTCAACCTATTTGATGCTAACGGCAAATACCTTACAGCCACCAGCGACTATAAAGAACTGGGTGAGTATTGGGAATCATTGGGCGGAAGTTGGGGCGGTCGTTTTAAAACTCGTCCTGACGGCAATCATTTTTCATTAGAGCACAATGGGGTTCGTTAATGAATAAAACCGTCATAGCGCTAATTGCTTTGGCTGTTTCCTTTACCGCTGGCTTTGTTGCTGGCGGTATTTATTTTGATAACCAAGCAATGAGTAAACAGATTTCTGGTAATCAATTAGATGAAAAGGATGTGGCCACAAATATTGATCTGCGTAAACACGCAGACAATGAACAGCAGAATAGGTTGGAGATATACCATGACGCACAACAGCATGATACGATACGCACAGATGCTTTACTTGATCGTGTTCTTAATCACTTTGACAGGGTGCAGCTCTCAACTGGTACCACGAAAACAGAAGTTGCAAGTACCGATAACGCCAATACCTGCCGAGTTGAGAAAGCCAAAGCCAGTGAACTTTCTCGACAACTACGAGAAACACTTGAACGATATGGGCGTGAAGCTCAGCGTGCAGATGAAAATACCAGAACACTCAATCTTTGTATTTCAGAGTTGGAAGCAAAGGAAAAACTCCTCAATTCTTACCGATGAAAAAGTAAACAGATTTTATAATGACGGTATCGGTGACGGTGTTATTGATATCTAATTTAAATATAATTTATATTTATCAGTGAGTTAAACTACTAGAATATAATTGAGTGGGAATAAAATACCGTTTATCAGCAATAGTTGATAAAGGTTAAAAAACAAGAGCCATCAGTAAATTACTGGTGGCTTTTTTGTTTGTTGTTTATCAAATAGTTTTAAAACCGATATCAGTTATTTTTGTTGCATCATGGGCATCGCAGTGCCTTGCATTTTTCTATAACCTAACACTAATCCTAGTGATAATAATGAAACTAATAAGGATGCGATGGGCAATAATGGTAATGCTTCTTGAGGGAAAACATAAGCTAATAGCGGGAATGCATAGACAGCTGGAATTCTCATATTAAAAAGACGAAGTAATAACCACATTAAAGGCATAGTAAGCAAAATAACGGCAATCCAATTGACGACATAGAAATATAAAAGCACTCCAATTGTTGCTGATAGTGTTAATACTATTGTTTGTTTTAGTAATATACGTAAAGAATACATTTTCATATGTAGTGATTCATATATAACAACAGCAACGGGCGGTAAAACGGCTAAGTGTGCATAATTAAATATAGATGCTACTCCAATACTAATTAATACAATAACTGCATATATTCCCATTAATTTAGGTTGAAGAGTGACATTGCGATCAGGTGTTATTTTAAATTTAGCAAATATAACAAGAAACATTAAAATAAATGTTGTGACTAATATAGAGATAATAAAAGATATCTCGGTAGCGTTAGTTACAATGGGTAAAAAACCCGTGGCTAATGCAGGTGCTAGACTATAACGAAACAATAAGAAAAAAAGTAACATACTTGCGAGGATAAGAATTAATTTTGTCGTAAAAGGGATTGATAGTAAGTTAATACCAAAACCTAATAAAGCCGTAATTGTTGGCCAAATAAAGATTTTTTCAGGGTGACGCATCCAGTTTTGTTCACGATACACCCATAAAGCAACGGCCATTGCTGCAATCTCGGGCAAAATAATTTCACGATCGCCAAAAAACGACGCTATTGCAATCATTGCTATTATAAATATAAATGCAAGTGTATAAGATAATACAGACTGGCGTTGAGTCAATGTGACGTGTTGCATAGTAAATCCTTTAAAATTTGACGTATTACATTTTTGCTTTATTAAACGAAAATCTAAATAATAATATGTATTGTCAGGCTTAACCTTAGGGGAATGTCAAACAATAAATGATTATAATATTGTCAATAACCATAACAATATATGATATTTTTTATTTGAGTTGTTATGCTTTATTTTGTTATTAATAAGTATGGGGAAGTGGAATATTTTTTAGCTAAAAGTATATTTATAAAAAAATTATTTAAATTTTAACTTGTTAATAAATTAATAAAAAATCATAGAGATAAGCTTAATATTTTTTCTTTATCACCGATAGTTAATGTAATCTCTTCAAAAAAATCAGTAAAAGAATCGTGAGTTTTATATATACTACTATAGTTATTAATGCCTTGATAAACATGCTCTTTTTTTTCATCATTAATATGCAGACCAGTACGATCCCAATAATAAACGCCTTGTTGATCTCCTTGTGTGATTAAAATATAAAAATTACCACCAGGATCCTCACCAATTAAGAATGTATCATTAATATGTGAAATCTCATCAAGAAACTCATTGTTGATATGCTCTAAACAAAAATGTTCGTTTAATATCTTTTAGCCGAAAAGAACATCAAAAGCAATAAAGCCATCATCCACGTTATTGTAAGGTAAATCACAATAATCAGGTGATGAAATCCTATAACCATTATAAGTTGTTAAAAATAATTTATAATCATGAGGGAATGATATTGAGTAATTTGATTCTAATATGGAAATTTCTAGATTACTTAATCCTAATGAATAAAGAATAGGCATAATATATTACTTAATGGTAAAAGTTTAGTATTATTGTTTTTACATTATATTATGAAAATTAAGCAAGTATTTATTCGTATATCATGCTAAATACATAATTAAATTTCATACAGATTGTTTAATCTAACATAAGTATGTTAATAATAGAATTCAATTAAGAGTACAAAATAGGAGATAAGGACATCATGCATAATGAGATTTTAAAAAAACTCCCGCAGATAGAGCAAGAGTATCAAGTCAAACTACTCTATGTTGCTGAAAGTGGTAGTCGAGCTTGGGGATTTGCCTCAACAGATAGTGATTATGATGTGCGAGGTATTTTTATACGGCCTCGCAATGCTTATCTTTCTATTGATAAACCTAAAGAAACCTTCGAATGGATAGAAAATAGTTGGTTTGATGTAGGCGCTTGGGATATTACCAAAGCACTACACTTATTACGCAAATCGAATTGTATATTATTAGAATGGCTCCAATCGCCAATAATTTATCAACAATATCCTAATGTTCAAAAAGAGTTATTTGAGCTTGCAGAACTCTATTATCAACCAAAAGTGATTGTTCATCATTACAGAGGAATTGCTAAAGTTGTGAGTGGATATTCTCCTGAAAATAACGCTAAAAATGAGATTAGTGCAGAGCCAATAAAATTAAAAAAATGGTTCTATATGTTACGCTCTCTTTTATCCGCTTATTGGACAGTGAAAACGAGTAGCATTCCGCCTATGGAATTGGATAAGCTGATAAAAATTTTAACTATCGAAGAACAAAAAGCCATCAAAGAACTAGTAGAATTTAAATCAGATAAAGATGAACATTTTACTTGGGTTCCAACCGATGCAATGCAACATCTAGTGATCTTTTTATGGCAAGGAACAAATGTTCAATTAACCAAGAGAACAGTACCCGATAATAATATTTTAAATAATTGGTTTAGGAAAAAATTAGATGAAACTGACTATTGAAGATATAAAACCTTACCTTTTATTTGAAAGTATTGCTGGAAGTCGTTCACATAATCTTGCAACGGAAACATCAGATACAGATATTAAAGGTGTCTTTTATCTCCCTAAAGATCTTTTTTATGGGTTGGAATACACACCACAAGTAAGTAATGAAACCAATGATATAGTCTATTATGAACTTGGACGATTTATAGAACTATTGTGTGCATCTAATCCTAATATTTTAGAGTTACTTAATTCACCCGAACAGATGATTATTTATCGACATCCTTTAATGTCATTGATAAAACCAGAATGGTTTTTGTCTAAAACTTGTGTTCAAACATTTGTGCGCTATGCACAAGGGCAGATTAAGAAAGCTCAGGGACTAAACAAAAAAATAGTAAATCCAGTCGAAAAAAAATTAAAAACTATTCTTGATTTTTGTTATGTCATTGAAGATGGAAAAACAACATTAATCAATACTTGGTTAGAAAATCGACGTTGGAAACAAGAGAATGTTGGGTTAGCAAAACTTACTCATGCGCAAGATATTTATGCAATTTATTACGATGATAAAGTGCCTTATCAAGGAATAATAAAAAAAGAAAATGCTAATGATGTATTGCTAAGTAGTATTTCTAAAACAGCAAAACTAGAAGGTTATCTTAGCTTTAATAAAGAAGGTTATAGTGCATATCGCAAGCAATATCATGAATATTGGCAGTGGGTTGAGCAACGTAATGATGTTCGTTACCAACAAAACATCGATCATGGCAGAAGTTATGATAGTAAGAATATGATGCATACCTTTAGATTACTCTATATTGCATTAGGGATTGCACAAGAAGGTAAAGTGAAGGTTTGGTGTGATAATAGAGATGAATTATTAGCAATTAAGGCAGGTCAGTTTAGTTATAATGAATTATTAGAGCGCAGTGAAATTCTTATTAAGACTATTAAGAGTGCATTTCAATTAAGCCTGTTGCCTGAAAAAATTGAGCCTTCAATTGCAGAAGTTGCTCTTATAAATATAAGAAAAGAGCTTTATAACTAATAGAAAAATAAACTAGCCTAGAAAACTAATATCCCTTACGTAATGTAAGGGATATGCTATTTTAAATATTTTAAGTATACAAACTAAATGCAAAAATATTTATTAAATAGTGTTGATATATAAAAATATTAATTAGTTGCAAGATACTCTGGATAAGCATCTGTTAACTTCATATATATACGCTTGTGCTCTGCGTTCTTTCTAAAATCCTGTTTTAAACAGATTTTAGCTGTATTTTTTAACTCAGCAGGCATATTTTCTGCGTTTGCAGAGGCAATAATGGAAAAACGCACTTTCTTTTTAGACCGACTCAAATTATAAGGTAAACCTAAAATACGTCTTGCGACTCTGTTTGTTTTCACAACTCACTCCTTTTTGCATGTAATTTAGAGAAAGCCTATTTATTATAGCAGAGAATAAAAAGAATAAGATGTTGGTAACCTTATTAATTTAGCATTAAAGGCTATTTTGCTTATATTTTTCCTATTTTTTTTAAAATACTCAGATTAATAAAACAAATATTTTTATATTTGAAATGTAATTAACTATCTAGATTATCGTTAGCTGAAATTAAAATATTTACATTTATAAAGTGCATTTAAAATACTTGTCATTATTAAAAATAAGAAATTTAGCTTAATATTAACATTGAGTTATTTGTCTCATAATTGAGATGATATAAGATGCTTTAATTTACAATTAATTATCATTTTTTTGAAAAAGAGATTAGAAAAGAGATCTCGTTAAAAATTTAACGTTATTTTAATTCAAGGAGGTATGGATCCAATTAAGATAACCTTTAAAACCATTTTCAATCGGTATTATAATTACTTCAGGAGTATCATAAGGATGTATTTCGATAAGAGTATCAATTAAGTTTTGCTGTTTACTTTTTTCGGATTTTATCATCATAAGTATTTCATTATCTTCAATAATTTCATTGTTCCAATGATAAATAGACTTTACGTGAGGTATTAAATTTACACAAGCAGCAAGTTTTGCATTGATGAGGTGGTGAGCAATTTCATTAGCAATTGTTTCATTTGGTGCCGTTGAGTATGCAATTATCATTGTTTTTCCTTTTAAAATTAATTCGATCTTTCATAGCAACAATAAGGTTTGGTGATTTTAATTTTATCAAAATAAAACTTTTTAAAACTTAAAGCTAATATTTTTATTTTTAGCGAAATAAAACAGTTTTTTCAAAAAAAACTTTCTCGATATGAAATGTTTACGGCATTATTAAGGGCTTTTTACGTATTATAAGGTTCTTGTAGTAAAGAAAAATATCAGGGTGCCGATATTATTATTAGATTAATGAAATGTATCTATTTGTGTTATAAGGCTTAATTTTGCTAAAGGCATTTTTACCTTCAATAATATCTCTAATATAAAATAAACTAATTAGTCATAAGATTTATAAAAATTTGTGGGGTTTAAAATGGATAATAATTCGCTAAAAAACGCGAGTTTATTTGATAATGATCCCGTTCTCTATGCTGCGTGGCTTTACTATCAAGACGGACTCAGCCAAAGTGAAGTTGCAAATATTATGGGTGTTTCTCGAGTCACAGTCGTGAAATATTTGCATCTAGCTAGAGAAAAAGGATTCGTAAATATTAACTTGGATTCATCAGTATTTTCTACGATTGATTATGCCATCAGAATAAAAGCAAAATTCGATCTTAATAATGTGCTTATTTTACCTGATGAAGAAAAGAATAAATCGCAACACACTTTAAATATGAATAGAGAAAGATTAGCGAAAGCAGGAGCGATGTATCTTTCTCAGATAATTAATGACGATGATATTTTAGGTGTTGCTTGGGGACGAACAATTTATAAATTGGGTAATTATCTTCCACCCAAGTCATTAAAAAATATCACAGTACTACAAATGATAGGTGCAGTAGCGCCACAGCCCGATTTTAAAACAACAGAAGCAGCCGCGTTAATCGCAAACAAGTTGTCAGGGTGCAGTATTAATTTGCATGTGCCTGCGGTGGTTTCTAGTGCGCGTCTAGCAATGGAACTTCAAGCTGAACCTATTATTAGGCGTAATTTTTCAGCGCTAAATCAGTGTAATAAAGCCCTTTTTGTTGTGGGTAATACATTAGATGATAATCCTTTGGTTACAACGGGGGTTTTAACGAGCAGTGAGATGGCTCAATATCGTGATTTGGGTGCTGTTGGTGTAATTTGCGGACGTTTTTATGATGCGCAAGGCAATCCTCTGGTTTCTGATATTGACCTTAGAATAATGGGAATAAGCCTTGCTCAGTTAAGACAAATAACACAGAGACTTTTTATTGCTGGTGGTGTGGAAAATATTCAGGCAACAATAGGGGCGATAAAAGGAGGTTACGCCACTGATATTGTGATTGATGAAGTCACAGCGCTAGCATTATTAGAGCTAGATAATTAGTAATAAAATCCTCGTGAAAGCGAGGATTTATTGGCAAACCACTATTTAAGCTCTACTTATTTCTGATACAAATAAAGTATTTGAAGCATTTGTTTTGATCAGTCTATTTTGTAAAGCTTACATATAAAGAAAAAGATAAAAATGATAAGTTGTTAACATTTTTATCTTTTTTTATATGAGCCTCTTGCCTTAAACACTTATATCATTCATTATATAAAAAATTATATAACGATAATCGGGATCACCACTTTTATGAAACGCCAATTTCTTGCTAGTTTAGGACTAGCATTAGGATTAATTTGCCATAATACATTTGCAGCCGAGCTTCATCTTTATGCAGGCGCTGGATTAAAACAACCGGTAGAGCAAGTCGTGAGTGTATTTGAAAAAGAGACAGGAAATAAAGTTACTATTGAATATGGCGGTTCAGGTCAAATACTAACACGCTTTAATTTAACTAAGCAGGGGGATTTATTTTTTCCCGGTTCACAAGATTACGTGGAAAAGTTAAATAAAGAAGGACAAGTAGTTAATCAATATTCTATTGTTCGCCATATTCCAGTTATTGCTGTGCGTAAAGATAAAGTGGGTGATATTAAAACACTAGAAGATCTTGCGAATAGTTCATTAAAACTAGGCATAGGTGATGCTAAAGCTATCGCATTAGGAAAAAGTGGCGAGCAACTTATTGATGCATCAGGTCAAGGCGATAAACTACGTGATAAAGTTGTTGTACGCACTGCAACCATTAAACAATTGCTTATGTATTTACTCAATGGGGAAGTGGATGCCGCCATTATTGGATATGCAGACGCAATGAAAAATCAAGATAAACTCGTTTTGCTTCCAGTTCCTGAAGGCAGCCCAGAAGAAGTGGCAACACTTGCTGTTTTAAAAACATCAGCAAATCCGAAAGAAGCACAATTACTTGCTGATTATTTTACTCGTGCTGAAGGGATAAAGGCTTTTACTGATTATGGTTTTCTTCCTGTAATTTCGAAACCATAGATTTTTTCTCACATAAATTGTGTTTTTTCGCCACCAACTCACTGGTGGCTTTTTTCATTATTACAGCAAAATAAATATCTACCTTAAAAAAGGAAATAACGTGTTTCGATGGGCATTAATTCCACTTTTTTTATTGTTATTTCTGATCTTAGGATCGCTAATTGCATTGATATGCCAACTTTCTTATGTTGAATTGAGGCAAGTTATTACCGATCCTGAATTCCATTTTGCTATTGGCATGTCGCTCAGCACAGCGTTAACTTCTTTATGTCTAGCAATTATCCTAGGTGTGCCTGCCGCATGGGCAATGGCAAGAATTCCTTTTAAAGGACATCGTTTTATTGATGCGTTATTAGATTTGCCTTTGGTTACTCCTCCATTAGTTATCGGTATCGGATTATTATTATTGTTAGGAAATCAGGGCCCTTTAACAGGCGTTTTTCCTGAGTTATCTCGCTCCCTTTTTTCACCATTGGGTATTATTATTGCTCAAACTTATGTCGCAAGCGCGATTATTATGAGAAATAGTCTCTCTGCTTTTAAGTCTGTCGATCCCGCTTATATTCAAACGGCACAAAATTTAGGATTAACGCCAACAAAAACATTTTTCTTGATTGAAATACCACTGTGTTGGCCAGCTTTAATGAGTGGAAGCATCATTGCATTTTCTAGAGCTTTAGGTGAATTTGGCGCAACGTTAATGTTAGCTGGTGCAACAAGGTTAAAAACAGAAACGTTGCCTATGGCAATTTATTTAAATATTGCCAGCGGAGACTTCACTCTGGCAATAGGTTGTGCGCTTGTTCTTATCGCTATCGCGATTACTTTATTATTTGCGTTACATCGTTTACAGCGAGAAAGGAAAAGATCATGCTAGAAATTCGTTCATTAACAACGGGTATATTAAAAGATATTTCGTTGAACGTAGAAAAAGGAACATGTTTAGGAATAAGTGGTACATCTGGAAGTGGTAAAACAACGCTTTTAAATGCGATTGCTGGATATACTTCATACACGGGTGATATCTACCTTGCAGATAAAAATATAAATGAACAGCCAGTATGGTTACGCTCTTGTCGATATTTAAATCAACGGCTTTATTTATTCCCGTTTATGACTGTGACACAAAATTTATGGTTAGCACAATATGGCGCAAAACAGAAACGAAGCAAGGAGAGAGAAAAGGCGATATTAGAGCAAATGGGAATTGCACATCTCGCTACACGTTATCCTCATCAAATTTCAGGAGGGGAGCAACAACGCGTTGCATTGGCAAGAGCGCTTATTAGCCAACCCAAACTTTTACTACTGGACGAACCTTTTTCGAGTTTGGATTGGGAAACACGTTATCAGCTTTGGGATTTAATTGATTCCTTAAAATCTAAGGAAATAACGATGATCATGGTTACTCATGAGCCTCGTGAAATCAGAGCGCTAGCAGATAAAACGGTTTTATTGTCTAAAGGACAAGTTGTTACTGAAAATTCTACACTATGAAATTGTTGCTTTGCTTATTGATTACCAAGCCATTACTGACCAATGGATAATACGCCCCATAATTTTTACAGAATCAGTTTCTGCTGATTCATCAGGAAATTCGTCTTTATTATAACTACGTATAATCAATTTACCGCCCGGTTGACGATAGAGCAGTTTTATTCTAAATAAGGCATCTTGTTCGATAGCGTAAATGCCACCATCAACAATACGTGTGTTACCTGTATCGACAGTGACTGTTGAGCCATTGGGAATAACAGGTGACATACTATCGCCATAAACAGAAAAGCAAATAACGTTTTGAGAAGATGCGCCATAACGGCGTAATGTGCTTTTTGAAAATCTCAATTTATATCCATTATGATCTTCGTTAGTACAACAACCGTCACCCGCCGCGAGTTCGATACTTTTAAAATAGGGAATTTCCACTTCATCGGCACCTAAAGGGGTATTACTGTCCCATTCACTCACCGGTTGCCATTCATTCTCTGGTGGAATTTCAGAAGTTGCATTGGGTTGTTCCTCACCTTCGAGTAGCCAAGCTAAATCACAATTTAATGCTTTTGCTAATTCAGGTAAAAAACGGGGGCGTTTAGTTTTACCACTTTCTAGCTGTTCTATGGATTGCTGTGTCGTACTCGCTAAAGTAGCAAGTTCTGATTGTGTTAAACCTAACGCAATGCGTTTATCTTTGGTACGTTTCGCAATAGACATTAGTGACTCCTAATACGTGTCCTTACATATTCAAGTACAAAGAGTATATCGTAAAAAGAAAACAAATTAAATTGTATTTTGTCTTAATTATAAAATTAGGAATAGATTAGTTACTTAATTTTGAAAACGTCGTCTGCACTATCTGGTGGGGTGAGGTAAGGGTTTTCATCAGTAACTTCAGGATCTCTCAAGACTTCTCCACAGAAAATAATAAGGTCAGGTCTTTTTTGTTTTAAGTAGTTAAGTCGTGTTGTGCATTCATCTTTAGTATAAATTGTTTCTGTAACAGGAACTGCATCACAAGAATCATTTCCACAAGGACTTACCAACAACACATAACCGACCAGCATGAGCTGTGAAGTAAACATAAAATATCCTTTTAACTATTCATGTTTGGTCATCAAAATCAGACCGCTAGATTACCTATTTGTTGATAAAAAAGCAGTTTCTATTTGTCTTAAATAGCATTAATGATGCAAAAAAGTGTATGTGATCACAATTTTTCTAGTGTGTATTTGTGTTTTTTTGCAATGTGTTATAAGCAAATGACCTAAATATTAGGCAATAATACGCTGTGATATATTGTGAAAACAAATAGAATTGTTTTTTAGTCTACTTAATTGTTGTAATATTGTTATTTGTAATATTAAATTGATATTTCTCATGAGATATTAGTTTAAGTGATGCTTGTTAATTAGATAAATTAAGGCAAAAAGTATTATATTTAGCAAATATTAAAGTAGTTTCGACAATAGATAGAGAATAATTTTATTCTAATGTTATCGAAAAAATATTAATACTCAATATTATTAATATTTGCTCCTAATTATATTCTTAAAAAGAAAGCAAAAGCTAAAGTAGAGATGTTTTTTTCTTTATTTATTGATAATAAAGGGTAAGTATTAAGATGTTTTCATTATGTAACGAGTAGGTTTCTTGTACAAATTAGAGTTGCTCTTTTTATGATATGCTGCAAAACTAATTTAGTTTCATTTAATCTCTATCTGAAAATAGTGAATGATATAAAAATATGCCGAAACTTACTTTTATCACGTATAATTTATTGGTAGGAAAGGTAAGTTATCTCTCTTTATTGAATTAATTTTAAATAATGCATTTACTGTCTTATATCTTAATATAGGAAATATTTTATATAAGATTTTTTTGGTTAAAATAACTTTTATGGTGATGGTGAATTATGTTAAAGAAAATTGTGGGTTCTCTGTTTTTAATATTTACAGTTATGGTGTTATCAGCTTGTGGTGATAAAACAGATGATCCAGGGCAGGCTGCCGTTGCATTCGTTGAAGCAATTGCAGAAGGAAATGGAGATAAAGCAGTATCATTAATCCACTTAGGCGAAATGGAAAAAGATCCAAGAGCAGAGCAATTTAATAGCAAGTTTAAGATGATTGTTGCGGAAACAGGGAAACAAGTTAAAGAACAGGGTGGTTTAAGCAAGGTTGAAATTGTTAGTGTTGAATATAGCGAAGATAAAAAGAGCGCAATAGTGACATTAAAAACTGTCTTAAAAGATGGTGTAGAAAAAACAAAAGCACAAGAAATGATTAATGTTGATGGTAAATGGAAAGTTGCTTTCAAGTGATTGTTCGCATATTTAATATTGTAGCTTTATTCTTAGCGGGTGCATTTTATGCACTCGCTTTGCCTCATGACTTAAAAAATGGTGATTTAGTCTTTCGGGATGGGGATGAAGTTATTAGTGAGATAATTAAACAAGTTGATAAAAGTGGGTTTAGCCACGTAGGTATGCTGTGGATCTCTGATTACGGTGTTCAAGTGATCCATTCTACACCCAGTGAACATAGCAATATAAAAGATGGCGTTACTGTGGATAGTCTTGAATTTTTCATTAGTCGAGCAAAGCCGAATTCAGTTCGTTTTTACCAAGTGAAAGGAAGTGAAGAAGCTAGAAATGTTGCGGTGCAAACTGCATTAGAACGAGTTGGTGAAAAATTTAGTATTTACCCAGGACAGGGTGTTTATTGCACTGAGCTAGTTGCTGCTGCATGGTTAAAAGCTGGGGTTTCTATTTCCACGGGTAGTAGAAAATTAGATATGCCATTTATTTCAGATAATCCACTTATTTTTCCTGAAAATCTGATTAACTCTGAAAATATTTTTCCATATCCACAGTGATATTTATCTTTAGTTATTTCAAGCGTAAGATTAATTAAAAAAAATACAAAGAAAAATGTGTATTAATTGTCTAGCTCTTTTGGAAAGTTATAGGTAATATCTGTCTAAATTTATTTTCCTCTCTCTTTTGATTATTTAGGTCGTTGTTATGTAATACACATTAAGGCACTGAAGGAATAGTGCAATACAGAAAAATTAACTTACTGAATTTCTTTTTAAATTTGGTAGGACTTCTGTTACTTAATGAGTATTAAATAATGAATAATCAATCACAAAAATATGATAGAACCTATCACTATCCTTTTTCACCAGGCACAACAAACGACGATCGTATAAATGCACAATGGTGGCAGGATATTTGCGAGATAAAACAACTTATCCATACAGAAAAACTGGATGGAGAAAATAATTGCCTGAATAAAATGGGTGTTTTTGCACGCTCGCATGCAACCCCAACACAATCAGCGTGGACATCTCAATTGCGTCAACGTTGGCAATTGATGAAAAATGATTTAGGTGAGTTAGATATTTTCGGTGAGAATCTATATGCCATTCATTCTATTGAATATGCACACCTAGAAGAATATTTTTATGTGTTCGCGGTTCGTTATAAAGATAAATGGCTAAGTTGGGAAGAAGTGCAGTTTTATGCTTCTCTGTTTGATCTTCCTACTGTGCCAGAAATTAAACTGCCTAAATGTCAGGATAAAACTGATTTTGAAAATATGATTGTTTCACAAGCGAAACAGGCAAGTTTCTTTCAATCACATGATGTTTTAACGCAAAAACCAAGCCCAATGGAAGGTATTGTTACACGAGATGCACAATCATTTTCTTTAGATGATTTTTCACATCGTGTTTTTAAATATGTTAGAAAAGATCACGTTAAAACAGATGTTCATTGGAAAAAAAATTGGCGACGAGCCTCTTTAATTTGGGAAAAAACACAGGAGTCTCAATGATGCTTCATAAGAAATTACACACTGAAATGTCATGGGAACATCTCTGTGGATCGTATGATGAAATTAGTGATATGGCTGGTGTTATGCAAGATCCTATTCATCATGCAGAAGGTGATGTGGCGATACATACACAAAGAGTAATCAATTCAGTTAAATCATTGCCAGAATATGAGACTTTAACTGAAAGAGAACAGCAAATTTTATGGATCTCGGCACTACTTCATGATGTGGAAAAACGATCTACAACACGCGAAGAAGAGGGGCGTATTGTTTCACCGGGACATGCACGTAAAGGGGAATTAACAACACGTCTTTTTCTGTATGAAAAAGTACCTTTAAGCTTTGCTGATAGAGAGCAGATCGCGGCTTTAGTTCGCTTTCATGGGCTGCCGTTGTGGGTGATGGATAAACCTGATCCTAAAAAAGCGCTGCTTGCTGCATCATTAAGAGTAGATTGCTATTTGTTGGCATTATTAGCTAAAGCTGATGTTTTGGGGAGAGATTGTGAAGATAAACAAGCTCTTTTTGATAAAATTGCGTTATTTGCGCTTTATTGTGAAGAGCTAAATTGTTGGCGTAAGGTTGCCCCATTTCCTTCAGATGATGCTCGCTTTCACTATTTTTATACAGAAAATAGTACGGATTGCAATTATGAGCCTTACCCTGAAAAAGGAAGTGAAGTTACGGTGTTATGTGGATTACCAGGTATGGGAAAAGATACTTTTATTCGCCAACATTGTGCAGATCTTCCGATTGTGAGTTTAGATGATCTCCGTCGTCAGCATAATATTAAGCCTGATAACAGAGATGCTAATGGTTGGATAGTACAGCAAGCAAAAGAACAAGCCCGTCTTTATTTACGAGAGCATAAACCTTTTGTTTGGAATGCCACCAATATTACAAGAAAAATGCGAGATCAACTTATCTCTTTGTTTTATCGTTATAATGCGAAAATTAGATTGGTCTATATTGAAGTCCCTTATGCGCAATGGCAGAGGCAAAATAATGCAAGAAACGAAGCCGTGCCAGTTAAAGTCATGGAACGCATGTTGAGTAAATTGGAAGTACCAACACCAGAAGAAGCGCATGAAGTGATTTATTGGATTGAAGGGCAATCTCAGACCATACTTTAATTATCCGATTATTTCGGCGAGATGATAAGTAGGCTATAAAGTAAAGTGAGGGTTACTTATTTTTATAAGTAACCCTTTTTTACTTATTGAGTAGAATTAATTTGCAGGTAAAACAACGTACTAAATTTATTTTTTAACGTGATGGATAATATCGAAATAGGTATTACGATCATCAGCATTTGGATAAATACGATAGGTATATTCATCATTTTTAACCGTGATATTTTCTACATCTCGGGTGAATAATGTTTTACCCTCAGTATCTTTGGCAACTAAGGTACGTATTTTGCCATCATCTGACATTGACCAATCACCTTGCATTTTCTGTTTACCTTCCGGTGTAAACATAATAAAAGTGCCATTAGGATAATACTCAGCAAGTCCAAAATAGTTGCTGACTTGAGGATTATCGGCCGCAGTTTTATTTCCTTTTTCATCGATAGCGTCAGTCGTTATCCAAACTTTTTCTATCATGACTTTCTCATAGTCATTCAGTTCTTTTTGAGCCTGAATAACTCCTTGAGTTTGAATATTGGCAGTTGATGTTGAACTCTCTGCGGCAAAAAGAGAAAAACTAGCGCTTAATAATGAGATTGCGATAAGTGATTTTATTTTCATTAATATATCCTTATTTTACGTTGTACTTCTTGTCTATGAACACTGATGTTTTTCCTGTTAGTAATAAAGTTAGGCATGAAACGAGGTAAGTACCAGAAAAGAAGTATGTCAGAATGTTTCTGATGAAAAGGTTGTTTTACAAAAATAGCTAGAATTAAATCACTTTAACTGCGTTATTTTTAGTGTTAAGTATCAATAATTTTTGTTTTTAGGATTTATTATCCGATCAAAAGATGCTCAACAATATAAATAATTATTATAAACAATGGATAAAACGTATGGAAAGCGTTCCTTATTTACAAAACTAGATCAAAGCTTGACCAATCGATGTGCAATATAGACAAAGATAAATAGCCAGCTCTCTGTAAAAATGGTGCATAAAATGAAAGATTGAAATAAATAATCAATATTCTATTTATGAAAAGGGTGTTGTAAACGTATTGAATGATATCTCGATCACAAAAATGAAAAGGGAAAAATAGAAGATGTTTTAAGCATTACTTTTGCATTACTTAAGTGATTTATGTTCTTTGGTAAAAGGGTATCGTTTTCTTTGGTATTTAATGATTAGAATTTCTTTATGGTAAATGCGTTTTAAAAATCCGCGATGATAAAAATAATTAATGCATTGCTCGATTCAATTGGATTGTATTTTATTTAAGCATTATTACGGATATTTTACAGAAATATAAAATTATTTTTCTGTAATGCCTTATTTATAAAAGTAAATTTTATTTTTATATTTAATTTTTTAATTTTATCTCCCGTATAAAAATAAAAAATAATATTAAATTTATTTATGGTAAATAGATTGGAATGACGTTATATGTTGATTCACTTTGTCTGAAAAATAAATAAATTCTAAATTTACTTATTAAATAATCTTACGATTATCATTGTTTATTTCTGTTTCTTTTTGTTTTTTATTTTTGTATTTCTGCTTTTTTTTGCTTTTAATAAATAACATATGATTGTAATCACAATCCCATAACAACTAATAAACTAAAGTTGTTGCCATAGAGGTAACATTAAATGAAAGCAGAACGTCATAAAAAAATAATTAATCTGATTAAAGGCAATGGTGCAGTAAAAGTTTCTGTTTTGGCCAAAGAACTTGATGTTACCAAAGAAACAATACGATCAGATTTAAATACACTAGCAGAAAAAGGAATTATAAAAAGATGCCATGGTGGTGCTTTTATAGAATTCGAGACATTAGATAAAGTCGCTAAGAAAGAAATTATACAATTTCTAGAATGTAATGATCAAATTGATAAAAACGATTTAGCAAATAAGACTGCAATAAATAAGGTGTGCGTACTGGGCTCATTTAATGTTGATATGATTAGTTATCTTCCTAGATTGCCAGAAGCCGGGGAATCCTTATTATCGAATAAATTTATCTTCTCACCAGGAGGTAAAGGCTGTAACCAAGCATTGGCGGCGAGTTATGCTGATGCACAGGTACATTTTATTACGAAGATAGGTACTGATCAATTTAGTGATTATGCAGTTAATTTTATATCGTCATCAAGAATAAAAACGTCAACGATATATCAAACTGAAAATTATCAAACAGGAACAGCGTCTATTTTTGTGTCGGAAGAGAGTGGAGAGAATATTATTTCTATTTACTCAGGCTCTAATATGGATATTTCTGCTGATGAAGTAAAAATACAGAAAGATAAAATTATTGACGCGGATATAATTTTAATTCAATTAGAAACGAATATTGAAGCATTAAAAGAAATTATTGCTATTGGAAACGAAAATAATATTCCTATTATTCTTAATCCAGCACCTTATAACAAAATAGTTAATGAATTACTTCCAATGATAGATGTTTTAACACCTAATGAAACGGAAGCAAGTTTATTATCTGGGATAGAAGTACTTGATTTAGAATCTGCAAAAAATGCTGCAGTTTCTATTTATCAGCAAGGCGTAAATAAGGTGGTTATTACGCTGGGTAGTAAAGGTTCGTTAGCTTATGACGGATATAAGTATATTTATTCGCCGGCATATCCGGCAGTTGTAAAAAATACAGCAGGGGCAGGTGATGCTTTTAATGGAGCACTCGCTGCCTCATTGGCAAAAGGAAAGCAGTTTTCTTATGCGTTACGCTATGCATCAGCTTTTTCATCATTAGCTGTTGAGACGAGTAATGCTTCAGAAATGCCTGAAGATATTAATGTCATGCATCGCATCAATCAAACAACATATTCACAGATTGTCACCCAATCCCCTGAATAAATAATCTTTTTTGAAAGAGGAATAAAAATGAAAATCTTATTTATTGGTGAGTCATGGCACATTCATATGATCCACTCCAAAGGCTACGACAGTTTCACTTCCAGCAAATATGAAGAAGGTTCAACGTTCTTATTAAGTTGCTTAAGAGAAAAGGGTGTTGAAGTTGATTATATGCCAGCTCATACCGTTCAGGTTGCATTCCCTCAAACGGCTGAAGCATTGGCTAAATACGATGTCATTGTTATTAGTGATATTGGTGCAAATACGTTCCTTCTGCAAAACGATACCTTCTATAACATGAAAGTTATCCCTAACGCATTAGGGTTAATTAAAGAGTTTGTGGTTAATGGCGGTGGCTTATTAATGATTGGTGGTTACTTGTCATTTATGGGTATTGAAGCTAAAGCAAACTACAAAAATACATTGCTTGCAGAAGTTCTGCCTGTTGAAATGCTGGATGGCGACGATCGTGTTGAAGCCCCAGAAGGTGTATTTGCAAGTGCGGTTAATGCAGAGCATGCATCAGTAAAAGGTTTTGGTGAATGGCCAATGTTCCTTGGCTATAACAAAGTTTCAGCTAAAGAGAATACAGAAACTGTATTAAATATTGGCGAAGATCCATTACTGGTATTTGGTCAGTTTGAAAAAGGAAAAACAGGCTGCTTTATGAGTGACTGTTCTCCTCACTGGGGAAGTAAAGAATTTTTAGCATGGCCTCATTATGCCGATATGTGGGTCAACATTCTTAAACAAATCGCTCGTTAATTTGAATTAAGAATAACTGTCATAAAAAGTAAAAAAGCGCAGAGTTGTCGCTCTGCGCTAATAAAAAACCGATTACTTGAAAAATAAAAAAAGAAATCACTCATAGCCAATAATCCAAAAGGAACATCTTATGAGTACAAAAAATTTATCAACACCATTGCTGATGTTAGCAACTGTGTTAGCAGGTATGCTATCACCAATGCAGTCTGCGGTGAATGGGCAGTTAGGGCATGTTTTAAAAGATGGTAACGCCAGTGCAGTTATCTCTTTTGCCAGTGGTTTAGTGGTGATGTTTTTTATCATTATGTCGAAAAAACAGTATCGCCAGCAATTTGCTTCAATCCCAAGTTTAATTAAAACGCGCAAAATTCCATTATGGAACTGGTTTGCGGGTCTTTGTGGTGCAATGGTTGTTTTCTCTGAAGGGGCTTCTGCGAGTGCATTAGGGATTGCAACATTCCAAACAGCATTAATTTCAGCACTTTTATTATCAGGCTTATTATGTGACCGCTTTGGTGTTGGTGTTGATGAGAAAAAATATTTCACACCATATCGTGTATTAGGCGCAGTGTTAGCGGTTGTTGCGACTTTATTTGTCGTTTCTCCACAATGGCACTCAACCTCATTTATTTATTTAGCAATCTTACCTTTCCTTGCAGGTTTATTAGCCGGTTGGCAGCCAGCAGGTAACTCAAAAGTTGCAGAAGCAACAGGTTCTATGATGGTGTCTATCACTTGGAATTTTATTGTTGGCTTCACTGTTTTAACGATTGCTCTTATTGTTCGTATGGCATTAGGTCATATCACTCTTGAATTACCAGGTACTTGGTGGATGTATTTAGGTGGTCCTTTAGGGCTTATGTCTATCGCATTAATGGCTATTTTAGTACGTGGTTTAGGCTTACTGATGTTAGGTGTTGCTTCAACAGCGGGTCAATTGTTAGGTTCTGTATTAATTGACTTGTTATTACCTTCATTGGGCAATACCGTTTATTTAGTGACAATCATCGGTACATTATTTGCGTTAGTGGGTGCAATTGTAACTACAATTCCTGAATTCAGAGCTACTAAGTCAGCAAAAGCGTAGGAGTATCGTAATGAAAGGTTATATTCAAACCGTAACTGGCCCCGTGAAAAAAGAAGATATGGGGTTAACATTGCCCCATGAACACCTCTTTAATGATCTCTCAGGTGTTGTTGATGAACCTTTTTATGAATTCTCGCATGTGTTAGTTGATAAAAAAGTGAGTGCAGATATTCAGTGGGGACTTAAATACGATCCATATTGTTGTTGCGATAATATGGATAAGAAACCAATCGAAGATGTTATTTTTGAATTAAATAACTTCAAAGAGTTAGGTGGAAGAACAATTGTTGATGCAACAGGCTCTTCATCAATTGGACGTGATATTAGAAAACTAAGACAAGTTGCAGAAATAACCGGTATTAATGTTGTAGCTTCTTCAGGACTTTATATTGAAAAGTTTGAAGGAGAACGGCTGGCTGATGATATTGATGCAATGGCAAAAATCATTGATGATGAATTGAATGTAGGTATTGATGGTACTGATATTCGTGCAGGTATGATTGGTGAAATTGGTGTTTCTCCATTCTTTACAGATGGTGAGAAAAATAGCCTACGTGCCGCTGCTATCGCACAAAACAGTAATCCTCATGCTTCGATGAATATTCATATGCCAGGTTGGCAACGTCGTGGTGATGAAGTTTTAGATATTCTATTAACAGAAATGGGATGTAACCCTGCTAAGATTTCATTAGCACACTCTGATCCGTCAGGTAAAGATATTGATTATCAATGCAAAATGTTAGATCGCGGTGTTTGGCTTGAATTTGACATGATTGGTCTGGATATCTCTTTCCCTAAAGAAGGTGCGGCACCAAGTGTTATGGATACCGTAGAAGCTGTCGCAACTTTAATTGAACGAGGTTATGGTAGCCAAATCGTATTAAGCCATGATGTGTTCTTAAAACAGATGTGGGCGAAAAATGGGGGGAATGGCTGGGGATTTGTTCCTAATGTATTCCTTTCATTATTGGCTCAACGTGGCATTGATAAATCTATTATCAAAAAATTATGTGTTGAGAATCCAGCCAATTTGTTGGCTTAAATCTGAAGTGAATAAATAACAATAAATATACCCCTTGAAGTAAATTTAGCGGCACCTTAATAAAGTGCCGCTTTTTTATGTCTCAAGGAAACGAAGACAAATTTAAGCATTAACGTAAATGATAATTTTCAATATAACGTAATGAGTGCGTTGAACCATTAATGACTAAAGAATGTGTTTGTAGATATTGAGCTTGTTGATTAACACCAGATAAGAAATCACCTTTGGTAATTGCGGTTGCGGCAAACATAACATCTTGGTTACGTACTAATGTGTCTAATGACAATTTAATATTTACATCAGTACCCATTTTATGACAACGAGCAATTTCAGAAACGGCATATTCTCTATTTTCTGCACTATTTCCTTTTGCAATATCACGAGTAATTAAACGTGCTTGCATATCACCGCCTAATGCCTTAGCGATAGCTGCACTAATTACGCCTTCAGGTGCTCCACCAATACCATACATAACATCAATACTGTTATTAGGCATTGTGGCATATAAAGAGGCTAGAACATCACCATCAGGTAGTGTAATAACATTAATACCTTTAGCGCGTAGATCGTTAATAATATCGTGGTGACGCGGTTTATCTAAAATAGCGAGAGTTAACTGCTCAATAGATTTATTTAATGTTTGTGCAATCGCATCAAGGTTATATTCAAGGCAATGGTTAAGATCAATCACACCAGCAGCTTGCTTACCCACAATTAATTTTTCCATATACATGTCGGGAGCTTGTAAAAAACTGCCTTCAAAGCCTGCGGCTAAAATGGCTAGGGAATTATTTTCACCCGTAGCTACCATGCGAGTACCGTCAATTGGATCAACCGCGATTTCTATTTTGTCGCCTTTCCCATTACCTACTTTTTCGCCAATATAGAGCATAGGTGCTTCATCTATTTCACCTTCACCAATGACTATTTCACCATTGATATTCAGGTTATTCAAACGTTCACGCATAGCACTGACAGCAGCATCATCTGCAGCATTTTTATTTTGTTTTCCAATCCAAGGCATTGCTGCAATAGCCGCGGCTTCTGTTACAGAAGCGATAGCATTAGTTAATTCGTCATTTAATTTCATATTATGAGTGTGTTTTGCGATATAAATGGAAGATTAAGATAGGTTGCCGATCATACCTTTTTTTCGAAATTATGTGCTAGGTTTAAATCAAGAGTTCTCGAAATAGGTTATTTAGGAATAAACTAAGATAAATCTGTGAAAATTAAAGTATAACTAAGATTAAGAGATTAAAAGCATGTGATGCTTAACGCAAAAGGATTAGGTTTATGGATGACTTTTTGGTGCTCATCGTTACAATATTTGTCGTGGTATCTTTGTATTGGCAATATCACGCTTATACAAATAGCAACTCATTGTTACATCGAATTAAACAGCTTGAAGAAAAACTTACTGAACAACAAGAGAAATTATTTAAGTTATTAAGTAAAGATAACGCTGCGGATATTCCCACAGAACTTGACGCTCAGAAAAGCGAAGTTAAGGATTTCTCTCGTGATATAAAAAAAGAGCCTCAATCAACGATTTCAACTGCTTCAACTTATCAACCTAAAACAGTTGAACCTATTAACACAACAGAACATGTGAAAAATCAGGCGGAAAATAAAGACGCGCCTGTATCTCAATATGCACAAGCATCACAAGAAACAGCATTTAATAAAGTTTCTCCTAAAGAAGAAAATCCAATTGTTCAATCTTCTATGGTTAATAATATTAACCTTGAAAACAAACAACCTGATCAGCCAGAAATATCAACAGCCCCTACACCTAAAGGCGCTGAGCCTTATCAACCTAAGATAGCAACAAGTCGTTTTGCCCACCGTTACCAACAAGAGGCAAAACAAACATCTGTTAAATCAACATCAGATCTGCTTGCAGAAAATAGAGCTAATATGGCAAATGCAAGCCTTGCAGGATCTGAAACAGGTAATTTAGGAAATGCTACACCTCAAGCAAATAGACCTGCATCGCAATATAGACCTAATTTAAACCCTCGTCCAAAACGTCAACAGAAATCGATTTTGGGGCTTATTTGGAATTGGGTAGTAACAGGAAATCCGCTGGCTAAAATAGGGATGTTATTACTCTTTTTTGGCCTGTCTTATTTACTTAAATACAGTATTGAGAATGAGCTTGTCTCAGCATCAACACGCTTAATGATGGCGGGAACAGGATGCTTAGCGTTATTAGGTATTGGCTGGTGGCTTAGAAAGAAAAACCTGATATATGCATTAATTTTGCAAGGTGGCGGCATTGGTGGGTTTTACATTACTATTTTTGCTGCGACTAAAATTTATGATTTTATTCCTATTAGCATTGCTCTCGCTATTATGGTGTTTATCTGTTTGGTTAGTGTAAGTTTGGCAGTTATTCATCGGGCTATTAGTTTAGCTATATTAGCTTCACTTGGTGGTTATTTAGCACCTGTATTATTGTCTACGGGTAGTGGCAATTATGTTGCATTGTTTAGCTATTATCTTATTCTTTCAATTGGTATTCTTATTATCAGCCATTGGCAAGTTTGGCGTTTATTAAATCTTATTGGTTTTGCATTTACTTTTGGTATTGCTTTTATATGGGCAATACCAAATTACACCCATGCTGATTATTTACCTTGCCAGCTATTTTTAATTGCAAATTGGTTGATTTTTGGTGTTGCAACGGAACTTTCAACATTAAAAAATAAACTGAAACTTAATATTCCTTTTGATGCCACATTACTATTTGGTACGCCATTAATTGGTTTTATCTTCCAACATCGATTAGCCTCTGAATGGCCATATGGTGTTGCTATTGCTTCATCACTTTATGGATTAGCGTATTTCGCACTAAGTTGGTTTGCACTTAAGCGTTATCGTGAAGAGGGCAAATTACTGGCAATTGCCTTCTTTATGCTATCTGTCACCTTTGCCACTTTAGCCGTACCATTTGCATTCTCTGCTGAATGGACATCGATTGTCTGGGCAATTGAAGGGGTGATGATCCTTGCATTTTCTGTTTTACAGCAGCAAAAGAAACCTGCGATTGCAGGGACTATTTTAGTTGCGGTTTCCTTTGTTTTATTATTTAACATGCCGGTTATCTCGCTAGGCGATTGGCTAATGCTTGTAACACAAGTAATCGTTGTATTTGCCGTCGCAGTACTGTGGTATCGAGCACAATTTATTAATCTTGATAATCGAACTATTGGATATGTAACACTATTTATTTCTGCTGTAAGTTGGGGATATAGCGTTTTACTTCTACAAGAATATGGCGAACATTGGTTTTCTCCAGAAGTAAAATCCATTACCTTTGCTTTTATTCTTATTAGCTGTTGGGGCATGTTCTTTGCTGGGAAGAAAACCCAATTTTCTGAGTTGGCTAGCTGTTCTATTTTATTATGGCCGATGTCAGCGCTTATTATGTTGGTGTACATCTATCTTGCAGGCTCGTTAATTGATAATTGGTTAAGTGCGATTATCTGGATAGCAGTTTTTGCGAGTGGTTTTTACTTGCTTAAGGTAAATACGTTATTGCCGAAACAAAGGATAAATAAAGCATTGATCCACAGTATGCACCTTATCTTTATTGTTCTATTCTTATTTACTGAAATTATTTGGTTAATGGATGTTACGTACCTTTATGTGAGCTTACATTTTGCAAGCGTAATTTTTGTTATAAGTTTATTTATTGCAATAAGCTATATACTAGCAATGAAAGTTGATTGGATAAAAGAGTACCAAAATGCTTATTGGATAGTCACTTTACCTGTTTTAGGTTTACTGGCACTTTCTTTAATCTTTGCAAACTTTAATGATGGCACTGAAAGTGGAGTTAAATTTATTCCATTATTTAACTTAATGGATTTAATGGGAGTTATTGGAATATGGGTTGGCTATAAATTTATATTAGTAATAAAACAGTCACCTAAATATCAAATATTATTGAAAAATAATTTGATTATATTTAATTACATTATTCCAGCTATGATTTTCTGGTGGGCAAACGGCATTTTATTAAGAGGACTAGTCTTTGCAACAGATATTGATTGGTCGAGTTATGCAATAATTAATTCCAAAGTTATCCAAACAGTATTAGCCATTATTTGGGCAATTACTGCGTTAGTGACTATGGTGATGGCGACACGTAAGAAGTTACGTTCACAATGGTTTATTGGTGGCGTACTATTGGCCGTAGTTATCGCTAAACTTTTCCTAATTGATACATCATTAAGTAGTGGGTTGCTCAGAGCATTGGCCTTCATTGGTGTTGCAATACTGATTTTATTAATTGGGTATTTCTCACCATTGCCACCTAAAAAGCAAAGAGAAAATACAAAAGTATAGACGTTTTTTACATGTGCGTTTTATTGATCTTTGAAATTAAATCATGCATATAATCTTAAGTGATTAATGCATGATTTCATGATCTAAATAAGAGGAGAGTATCAATGCATCAAGATCAATGTTTATGTGGCAAGGTTAAGCTATCGACAACACAAGATATCTCGGCACTCAGCGTTTGTCATTGCAGTATGTGTTTGCGTTGGAATGGTGGCCCTGGTTTTTCGATTGATTGTAAATCAGATTTGAAGATTGAAGGTGAAGAAAATATAACACGTTATGATTCATCTTTATGGGGAGAACGAGCATTTTGTAAGCATTGTGGTTCTCATCTTTTTTATCATCTAAAAGAAACCCATACTTACTATGTATCAGCAGGATTATTCCCCGATGCAAAAGAAAGTAAACTGACAATGCAAATTTATATAGATAGCAAACCTAATTATTATAATTTTGTAGAAAAAACACCCATGCTAACAGAACAAGATATTATGAATATGTTCAATAAATAACATTTCATTTATTAGTTTTTTATATTTTTTGATTTTTTTAAAGACTCTTTTCTATATGAGTCTTTTTTATGATTTTATTTTATTAAATAAATATTAATGTAATATAAAGGAAAGCGGGGTTGCTATTTTCTTATTATAGTATGATGTTTGTATTCACGTCTGTGAAGAATTGATTTAATATTCTTTGTTATGGTGTAATTTTAAAGGAAAGAGTTATTGATAAATACATTGATAATAAGTCGAGTTGAAATATTTAGCGTGGGAATAAAAACACTTCTTAGCCAGATTAAAAAAATTAATATCCGAAAAGTGGTGAATGATGAAAATGATGCATTTCGTTATTGCCGACAATTTTCGGTTAATCTTATTATTATTTATTCAGCACCTTCAGTCTCATTAATTGATTCTATAAAAAGAATAAAGCGATCATCTTTATCAATTAAAATTATTGTTATTTCACCAAAAACAGATTCAATATTATCAATAACACTTCTTCAATTGGGTATTGAAGGTTTTATTGTAGCTGATACTTCTTGTGAAAATATTCTGCAAGCTATCCGACAGGTTTGTATCGGTCAACGGTATATAAGCCAAGAGTTAGCGATGGAAATCGCACTAACAAAATTACAGCAAGAATTAAATCCTTTACATCATCTGTCTGAACGAGAATTGCAGATTATGTCGATGATCATTAGAGGGAAAAAAATCATACAAATCGCAAGTGAGTTGAATATTAATACAAAAACAGTAAATAGCTATCGTTACCGAATGTTTAGTAAACTTAAAATTTCAGGTGATGTAGAATTAACACATATAGCAATACGTTATGGGTTAATTGAGATAGAGAGTCATTTACAAAGTGGAAGACAAATTTGACGCCAAAGCATTCTTAAGCCGAGTCACAGATAAACCAGGTGTGTATCGGATGTATGATGCAACAGACACAGTAATCTATGTCGGCAAAGCTAAAGATCTGAAAAAAAGGCTTTCAAGCTATTTTCGTACACAGGTAAATAGCCGTAAAACCGAAGCTTTAGTGAAGTGCATCGCAAATATTGATGTCACGATCACCCATACAGAAACGGAAGCTTTATTGCTTGAGCACAGCTACATTCAGCGTTATCAACCTCGCTATAATGTGTTGTTGCGAGATGATAAATCCTATCCTTATATCTATTTAAGCGGTGATAAACACCCCAGACTTGCTAGCTACCGTGGTGCAAAACATGCGAAAGGGGAATATTTTGGACCTTTTCCTAACTCCTTTGCAGTAAGAGAAACCTTAGCATTAATGCAAAAATTGTTTCCTATTCGTCAATGCGAAGACAGTGTTTATCGCAATCGTTCAAGGCCTTGTTTGCAATATCAAATTGGGCGTTGCCTTGCACCTTGCGTAAAAGGTTATGTTTCTGATGAAGAATATGCCCAACAAGTTAATTATGTGCGACTTTTTCTTTCAGGTGATGATACGCAAGTTATTGATGGATTGGTTAAACGTATGGAAGGCGCTAGCCAAGAATTACGTTTTGAAGAGGCCGCTCGCATTCGTGATCAAATTCAAGCGGTAAGACAAGTAACAGAAAAACAATTTGTTGCCAATATTGGTGATGATCTTGATGTGATCAGTGTTGCTTTTAATGGTGCGATTGCTTGTGTTTATGTTCTCTTTTTCCGTCAAGGTAAAGTGTTAGGTAGTCGGAGTTATTTTCCTAAAGTTCCTGCAAATACCTCAATCGATGAAGTTGTTCAAACTTTTATTGGTCAATTTTATTTACAAGGCAGTGCAATTCGTACTTTACCAAGTGAAATTTTGCTCGATTTTGATTTAGAAGATAAAGCCATTCTTTCTGAATCTATATCTTCAATTGCAGGTCGAAAAATTCAAATTCAAACAAAACCGCGTGGTGATAGGGCGCGCTATTTGAAATTAGCTAGAACAAACGCAGCAACGGCATTGGCTTCAAAACAAGTCGAGCAATCGACAATTTCACAGCGTTATACCTCTTTAATGTCTCTTCTTGATATGAAAGAGATAAAACGAATGGAATGTTTTGATATTAGTCACACTATGGGAGAGCAAACTGTGGCTTCATGTGTAGTATTTGACATGAATGGCCCATTAAAATCTGAATATAGGCGCTATAATATTAGTGGTATTACTCCTGGTGATGATTATGCGGCGATGAATCAAGTGCTTACTCGACGTTATGGTAAATCATTAGAAGACAGTAAGGTCCCAGATATTATCTTTATCGATGGTGGTAAAGGGCAATTAGCACAAGCAATAGAGGTATTTGATTCTCTTAATGTTGATTGGGACAAATCACACCCGAAATTAATTGGTGTCGCAAAAGGGAGTGATCGTAAAGCAGGGCTTGAAACTTTGTTTTTTGTGCCTGAAGGTGAAGGAATGGCGTTACCTTCTGATTCACCTGCGTTACATTTGATCCAACATATTCGTGATGAATCCCATCGTCATGCAATAACGGGACATCGTCAACGTAGAGCAAAAGTAAAAAATACCAGTTCGCTGGAGTCTATTGAAGGTGTAGGGCCGAAACGTCGTCAAATGTTGTTGAAATATATGGGAGGGCTACAAGCTTTACGAGATGCAAGTGTTGAAGAAATTGCGAAAGTCCCCACAATTTCGACGGCATTAGCAGAAAAAATTTTTAATGCGTTGAAACACTAAGTGTATTGATGCACCATATTAATAACTCTCACTTTTCTAGGTCGTGTAGAACGCTATGCAACTAAATATCCCAACTTGGCTAACTCTATTTCGTGTCGCTCTAATCCCATTCTTTGTTTTGGTGTTTTATTTACCATTCAAAGATGCTCCATTAGTTTGCGCTATTATTTTTATGGTAGCAGCTGCAACAGACTGGTTTGATGGTTTTTTAGCACGTAGATGGAAACAAACTACCCGCTTCGGAGCTTTTCTTGACCCAGTAGCGGATAAAGTAATGGTTGCAACAGCACTTGTTTTAATTACTGAGTACTATCATGAGTGGTGGATAACCTTACCAGCAGCAACAATGATTGCTCGTGAAATTATTATTTCTTCATTAAGAGAATGGATGGCTGAATTAGGGAAACGTAACAGTGTTGCAGTTTCTTGGATAGGAAAAGTGAAGACGACCGCACAAATGGGATCGCTTGTTGTGTTATTATGGCGTCCTACTGTTGAAGCAGAATGGTTTGGATTCGCTTTATTATATATCGCAACAGTGCTGACTTTCTGGTCAATGTTTCAATATTTGAGCGCTGCGTGGTCAGATTTGCGCGAAGGTTGATCGAAATGACTGAAAATTCACCGAACAGTCAAAAAGATGCAAATATAGTGTTGACTAGATTCAGGAAATCAGTAGAATGCAACGCATCGAAAGGCACAACGGTTTACAGAAATAAATAAGTAAATCAGCAAGTTCGGTAATGCGGGAATAGCTCAGTTGGTAGAGCACAACCTTGCCAAGGTTGGGGTCGCGAGTTCGAGTCTCGTTTCCCGCTCCA